>Ga0209083_1000022_pt1 | contig 243743 bp, 182 predicted proteins | sample AM7aDNAmetaG_FD_184132 | JGI IMG/M metagenome (GOLD analysis project Ga0209083, IMG submission 184132) | Freshwater microbial communities from Finland to study Microbial Dark Matter (Phase II) - AM7a DNA metaG (SPAdes) (version 3) | ecosystem: Environmental > Aquatic > Freshwater > Lake ...
AAACGGCGGCCTGGCATGAGCACAGCAATGCCAGGCAGCGCGGGGTTGACTGGCAATTCCGAGTTGACGACGCCAGAATCAAACTGAAGTCGGTCTACCCGAAACCCGTAGTGTGACAAAGCACTAGGCCGGTGTACCCCTGTCTCGACTACTGTACCTCCGTCTCCCTGATGAGTGCGCCTCCCGGAGGAGGTATCGCAGTGCATTGCCCGTTACCTGTCGACCATTCTCAGGAGACAATGTATACATGGAGGAAGTGTCTTCGCTGCCTGAGATCAGTTATGAATATCCTGCTCTTGTATCCTGAGTTTCCAAACACATTCTGGAGTTACTCAAGTGCTCTTTGGTTTGTGGGCAAGAAGGCGGTTTCGCCACCGTTGGGCCTGCTGACAGTTGCCGCGCTTCTGCCGGAGAAATGGAACAAGCGGCTAGTTGATCTCAACACAGCGAGCCTCAAGGATGAAGATCTGCATTGGGCTGACTACGTGTTTGTTAGTGCCATGGGAGTGCAGCGTCCGGCAACTGCGGCGTTGGTTCGCCGCTGCAAGGCGGCTGGCAAGAAGATTGTCGCCGGCGGGCCGCTCTTCACCGCTGAAGAAGCCTTCTTCGACGAGGTGGACCATTTCATCCTCAACGAGGCGGAGCTGACACTACCGCCGTTCCTCGCCGATCTTGAGAAAGGAACCGCGCAGCGCATCTACCGCAGCGATGCATTTGCCGATCTCTCATTGTCGCCGATTCCGCTCTGGGGGCTGCTCAAGAAGAAGCAGTACTCTTGCATGAGCGTGCAGTATTCACGCGGGTGTCCTTTTGCCTGTGACTTTTGCAGCGTCACGGCCATGCTGGGGCGGACGCCACGCAGCAAGGACGGGGCGCAGGTGTTACGGGAACTGGATGCACTGCAGGCCTCTGGCTGGCGTGGGCCGGTTTTCTTTGTCGATGACAACCTGATCGGCCGCCGCAGCGCAGCCAAACGCGACCTGCTTCCGGCCCTGGCGACATGGCAGCAGGACCACGGACCCACACCGTTGCTGACCCAGGTGTCGATTGATCTGGCGGATGATCCTGAACTGGTGCAGCTCATGTGCCGAGCCGGCTTCGATCAGGTTTTTGTTGGCATTGAGACCCCTGATGGCGCGAGCCTCGATGAGTGCGGCAAGCGTCAGAATCGCAATCGCGATCTGGCGAACGATGTCAGGACGCTGCAGCACGCAGGCCTGGAAGTTCAGGGCGGCTTCATTGTCGGCTTCGACCATGACACCGCGGCCACCTTCCAACGGCAGATAGACTTCATTCAGCGGAGCGGCATTGTCACGGCCATGGTTGGCCTGCTGCAGGCGATTGCCGGGACCAGACTCCATGAGCGTCTGCAGCGCGAGAATCGCCTGCAAGGCGGTTCAACCGGCGACAACGTTGACGGCACGACCAACATCGTTCCGAGCATGGGACTTGAGTCCCTTCAGGAAGGCTATATCCGGCTTCTGAAAGGGATCTACGCGCCGCGCGCCTATTACACGCGCCTGCGCCGCTTTCTGCGGGAGTATCACGCGCCGCAGGTGAAGACCGCCGTGGATTTCTCGCAGGTTCGCGCCTTTGTTCGCTCGCTGTTCTACCTGGGGGTGATCGGGCGGGAGAGATGGCAGTATTGGTATCTGCTGGCTTGGACGGCGACCCGGCGGCCGGTGCTGTTTCCCAAGGCGATCCGTCTGGCGATTTGCGGTCATCATTACATGAAGATTTGCCGGCGGCACATTGCGGCTGCGTAGGGTCTTGCGCGAAGGGGGAACGAAAGACGCCGGACTTGTCCTGGCAGTCGCGCGGCTACGACGAGCGCCCACCGTTGATGCCATGGAGATTCCCGCAAAGCCCGGCCGTATAGACACGCGCCTGCTCAAGCTGTGGGGGTGGTGACATCGTGGAAGGACTTGTCACTACTGGAGTTAGGCACGAAATGTCACTTCGTAAAGGATGGTGACAAAAGGTGACATTTTGGTGACATTCCGGGACCCCGGCGTGGCTGGGATTTCGCTTCGCTCGACCATGACCAAGAGGCCGTCGTGGCTCTGCGGAAAAAAGTGTGACACTCTGTGACAAAGTGTGACATTGGTCCGCAAGAACGCAATACGTGATACGTCATGCGTTGAAGACCAAGAGGGGCGGTCGTGGTCCTGCGGAAATAAAGTGGGACATTTTGGGGCAGAATGGGGCATTGGGCTGGGGATCGGCTGAGCAAAGTTGATGCCAGGGCATGACCCACCGACAGCAGCCGGTGGGCTTTGGGTGGCGCGGGTATTCGGTTGTCAAATAGCGCGGAGGCGCAGGGTACGCAGACAAGCTAAAGCTTGAACTACGAACGAAAAAACACGTCTCTCTATATATATGGGGTGATTTGGAGGCTGCCAAAAATGGAAGTTGAGGAATGACAAGGGGTTAGCGCAGCGCCAAAATCTTTCGAGATTTTTTGGTGTGATTCCCCCAACCCCCGCCGCCCCGCCACGGCGGGTAAACTGCGGCGGCTCCAAAGCCGTCGCGGGACGCGACTTAGGACAGGATGCGGCGGCCGCGCCGACGCGTAGGCCGGAGGCCGCTATAGCGTCAGCAAGCGCTCCACGTACCCGTGGTGGAAGCGGTGGCGTCCAAAGCAGGACGCCATCGCCGGGGAGTGGAGCGACCAGCAGGCGTCTCCTCTGCTTTCCTGAAAAATTACATGATCGGGTGTGACATGATGTTGTCACAGGGGTGTGGGAGGATTGGCGGGTGTGAGGAGATTGTTTTGAATGTCACAGGAGCATGCGTTGGTGGATGCGGGTGGGTATGATGGCCTGGGCAATGAGTGGGAAGGATTCGTACGGGATGGAGTATTACGCGCATAGCGGGAAGCAGGCGGATCGGAGCGACTGGCAGTTGCTGAAGGAGCACCTGCTGGGGGTAGCGACAATGGCGAGGCGATTTGCGGAAGAGGCGCGGCCGGGGGATGGCGCATTCCACGACGCGGCGTACATGGCGGGGCTGCTGCATGATTTGGGCAAGTATCGGCCTGAGTTTCAGGAGTATATTCGCGGCAACCGTGGCAAGGGCGAAGCTACTCGGCACAAGCAGATCGGAGCAGCGCATGCGTTGGCATCGCGGCGGATTGAGCTGGCATCGGCCATCATGGGGCATCATGCGGGGCTCCAGAATGTCGCCGACCTGGTGAACTCAATAGAGGAAGTGCGCGAGGTCTTGGCTCACGTGTTGTCCATTGCCCAAGCAGACTGCCCGGCGTGCGAGCTCGCCATCCGTCCCGGCGCGCGAGGCGCTGAACCGCTATCCGTCGAGATGCAGTCTCGCCTCTTGTTCAGTTGCCTGGTGGATGCCGATTGGCTTGATACGTCCGACCACGAGGCCAGGAGCAGGCAATGGCCCACGCGATCACAGCCGTTCATCTTGGATGCAGCGGCCCTGCTCACATGCGTCCGCCAATACATCCTGATCCGGGCAGCCAGATGCAGAGATGCAAAGATCGCTTTGATTCGCGACCAAGTTCTTAACGCCTCGCTGCATGCAGCTGATCAGCCGCCGGGGCTGTTCTCAATGTCCGTTCCGACGGGAGGCGGGAAGACTCTTTCCTCACTGGCTTTTGCCCTGAAGCATGCCCAACAACATGGATTGCACCGGGTGATCTATGTAGCGCCATACCTGAGCATCATCGAGCAGAATGCAAGGGTATTCGGCGAGGCTGTGCATGATGGCTCGGGCGATCTGATTCTTGAACACCACAGTCTGGCCGATGGGATTCAGAACCGGGACGGTGCGGATGAAGCCCAGACTGAGTCTGCGCAGCGCCTTGCCGAGAACTGGGATGCACCCATTGTCCTGACGACCAGCGTGCAGTTCTACGAAACACTATTCTCCAATGATCCGGGGCGCTCCCGAAAGCTCCACAACATTGCGCGCAGTGTGGTGATTTTGGATGAATGCCAGACGCTGCCGCCGGGGCTGATCGCTCCAACGTGTCAGATGCTCCAGCAGGTGACACAGTACCTTGGTTGCTCCATCGTGCTGTGCACTGCAACCCAGCCGGCATGGAATCGAGACTCCAGTCTGCTACCGGAGGGTCTGGAGGGCGTGCGTGACATTGTGCCTCCGAGCCTCGACCTGTTTGCCAGGTTGAAGCGCGTCGCAGTAAGCTGGCCGAGTCCGACAGCGCGGGCCATCGATTGGGCCGATGTTGCTGGCAGGATGCTGGATAAGCAACAAGCCCTCTGTGTGGTGAACACCAAGAAGGCGGCTCGTGAATTGTTCGGCCAGTTGCGGCAATCCGGCGGGGATGGCATCTTTCATCTTTCCACGGCGATGTGTCCTGCGCATCGGCTAGAGATACTGGATGAAGTCCGGCGACTGCTTGCCGACGGTAAGCCCTGCCACCTTGTTTCAACCCAGTTGATTGAAGCCGGTGTTGATGTGGATTTCCCGCTTTTGATGCGCGAACTGGCTCCGCTTGAGGCGGTGGTGCAGGCGGCCGGGCGGTGCAATCGCGAGGGGCTGCTCCAATGCGGCGAGGTCATCGTCTTCAGAAGTGTTGAGGGCAAGCTTCCGCCCGATGGGTGGTATCGCAATGGCGTGGCCGTGCTGGATCAGGATTTCATCCGCGCTGGGCGCGAGCCGGACATCCATGCTCCCTCTCAATTGAGCGAGTATTTCCGGCGGCTGTACCGCACTGGCGAACTGGACCACCGAAACATCTGCAGGCTTCGACACAGCCTTTCGTTCCGCGATGTCGCCAAGGAGTACCGTTTGATCGATGATGCCACGACATCGCTTGTGGTGACGGCTTGGGCCGAAGCGAAGGACCATGTCCAGCAACTGCTGGATGAAATTCGCACTCGACCAACGCGGCAGCTCTATCGAGACCTGCAACGATACTGTGTGAACGTTTACGACTACGACCTTCGCCGCTTGGGAGGGAGCGTGGTGCTCGACCACCTTCCCGGGGTGAACGTTTGCGCCATGCCGTATGACCCCGCGTTGGGACTGGTGCCCGGCGAAGATGCTGGGGCGATGGTGTTCTAAGCAAGAGAGGATTGATATGCCTGAAAACCATGTAGTATCGATGAAAGTGTGGGGCGACTACGCCTGCTTCACGCGGCCGGAACTGAAGGTGGAACGGATGAGCTATCCGATCATGACGCCATCGGCCGCAAGAGGCGTGTTGGATGCCATACTCTTCAAGAAGAAGACGGACCCAACAAGCGGCGAACTGGTGCCGGCCTTCCACTGGCACATTCGACGCATCACCGCTCTAAAGCCTTGGTGGCTCAACGGAAAAGCCCCGGACCGACCGCAGCTTGCGAGCGTTCGTCGCAATGAGGTACAGGGGAAGATTCCCCCACGAACAGTAATGGGCTGGATGAAGGAACCAGGGACGGCGGAGCCTTACCTGGTGGATTCCGCAGGGCGGGAGAGCGCCGGCGGGCAAAACCGCACACAGCGGAATACGCTGCTGCTACAGAATGTGGCGTATCGCATCGACGCCAGTGTTCACATGGACGGTTTCGACGCACAGGACCCACCGATCAAATACCGCGAGATGTTCGTTCGTCGTGTAGAGAAGGGCCAGTGCTTCCATCGGCCGTACCTGGGTTGTCGTGAGTTCGCCTGCGATTTCGCTCCAGTTGATGGGACTGAGCAGCCCATGGACTGGTCCGAAGGTTTGGGACTGATGCTCTACGACATCCGCTATGGCCCCAATGGCGAGAATCGTCCGGGCTTCTTCACTGCATCGCTCATCAAAGGCACCTTGCACTGCGACACGGTCGATGGCGGACTCAATGGCGAAGCTCCTGTGAAGATTCATGGATGGGAGGGGGAGCGATGATACTCAAGCGATTGTATGAATTGGCAGTACGGGAACGGCTGCTGGACGATCTGGCTTTTGAATCCGTGCCAGTGCCCTATATTGTCAAAGTCGGCGGCGAGGGTGAGTACCTCGGAATTGAGGAACGTCGTGGCGAGATCACCAGACCAACCAAGAAAGGCCATCCGAAGATCGAGCCGGACAGGGGCAAGGAGTTATTGATCGCCAAGCCACACGGAGCTCCGGCAAATGCGGGTTTCGCTCGCTATTTCGCCGATACTCTGGCGCGCGTGCTGCCCGTGAGCGATGAGGGCAAGAGCGTCAACAGCCGCAAGACGTTCTGGCAACAGATGACCAAGGCTGCGGCCGATTCTGGCGATTCTGCCTTAAAGGCGGTGGCATCGTTCGGCGTCGCCATTTCCACGGACGGCGATCTGGCGAGAAAGATCAAGACGGACCTCGACGCCTTGACGCCTGATCCCGGCGACCGGTGTACATTTGCCTGGCATCCTGACCAGGGCGTGACGATTCTGGATCGCGAGCCGGTGCGCGCTTGGTGGCGTCTCTTTTACGCCAAATTCGATCAGCAACGACAGGAAGATGGCCCACAGGGCGTCTGTCAGATCACAGGAGAATATGGCCCGCTGGCGACGACGCATCCGAGATTGCCAACCATTCCTGGCGGCATGGCTTCGGGTGTAAGTGTCGTATCCAATGACAAGGACGCCTTTCTCAGCTATGGGCTTGACGCGGCCGCGAATGCGTCGATTGGGTATCGCGCCGCCGAAGGGTATACGCGGGCGCTGGCATCGCTGATCCAACAGAAGTTGCATCGGAGCCGAGTCGGCATAGGAAACGCGCTCTTCCTCTTCTGGACACGGGACAAATGCGACCTGGATGATGTGTTCGCATGCATTGATGGTACTGACCCGGCTTTGGTGGCCAAGCTCCTGGACAGCATGAAGGAAGGGCATCAATCCACCGTGCTGGATCACAATGCCTTCTACTGCTTGTCTCTGTCAGGCAATTCGGCGCGGGTCGTGGTGCGCGACTATCTGGAAGCGCCACTGGGGGAGGTGCGGTCAAACTTGGCCGCGTGGTTTGCCGACTTGCGGATCGTTGATCCATGGGGCAAGGAGACCGTGAGTGTGTTCCCACTGTGGCAGTTGGCCATCTCGACGGCGCTCGATTCGGATGCGGTATCGCCCAATCTGCCGTCGCAGTTGATGGACGCGGCACTCAAACGGCTTGCTTTGCCCGACAACGTCCTGGCGGCGTGCGTGCGCCGGCTGGCCGCAGAGGGCGATGGTGGATTCAGGGCGACGCGGCTTGCGTTGATCAAACTGGTACTTAACCGGAAGGGATTCGAGATGAGTGATGCACTGAATGAGGCGTGTGTTATGCCGGCGTATGTGTGTGGGCGTCTGATGGCGGTGTTTGAACGCTTGCAGTGGGGCGCGCTGGGCGATGTGAATGCCAATGTCGTCGATCGTTTCTACGGCACGGCCAGCACCTCGCCGGGCTTGGTATTTCCGAGGCTATTCAAATCCGCCCAGCAGCACTTGGGCAAACTGCAGAGCGACAAGCCCGGCATGGCGGTCAATCTGCAGAAAGACATTGAATCGCTTTGCCTCCGCATTAAGACGTTCCCCAGCCTGCTTGCGTTATCCGAACAGGGGCAGTTTGCCCTTGGCTTCTATCACCAGCGAGCTGCGTACCGCAAGGGCAAGGGCGGCGGGGAAAAAGAATGATCATCGTTATCCCAGCTTTGGGCTTTCAGAACTCTGAACAAGAAGGAGAATCGTATGAGCTACGTTGACCGTCGTTATGACTTCGTGTTCCTATTCGATGTGACCGATGGCAACCCCAACGGTGACCCGGACGCGGGCAATCTGCCTCGCACCGATCCACAGTCGCTGCAAGGGTTCGTCACCGACGTCTGCATCAAGCGGAAGATTCGCAACGCCGTGGCCGCTCTGGCAGGTGCAAAGCCGGGGAGTGAACTGTTCTTCCAGACGCAGGATGCGGTCTATGAGAAACGCATTCTCAACACTCTGATTGAGGGTGGGTTTGATGGCGCTGGCGTTGACAAGGTCGCGTTCAAGGAACTTAAAGGCAAAGACAAGGCGACCGAATCCGAGAAGGCCAAGAAGTGGCTGCTCGCAAACTACTATGATCTTCGTGCGTTTGGTGCAGTGTTATCGACCGGTGATTTCAACTGCGGACAGGTGCGTGGCCCGGCGCAGATAACATTCGCACGTTCTCTCGATCCGATCATCCCCATGGAATCCGCGATCACGCGCAAGAGCGTTACAACTGTCCAGGACGCTGAAAAGCAGACGAAGGCGGATGGATTTCTGACTGGCACAATCGGCCGCAAGGCTACCGTGCCCTACGCCCTCTATCGCGGCCACGGATTCATCAACCCGATGCTCGCGAAGGACACAGGCTTTAGCTACGCCGACCTGTCGCTGTTCTTCCAGGCGATCCAGCGCATGTTTGACTTCGATCGCTCGGCCGCGCGCGGGCTGATGTGTATTCGTGGATTGCATGTGTTCCAGCACGCCACTGCCTTGGGCGAAGCGCCAGCGCACGTACTGTTTGATAAGATCGTCACCAAGCCGCTGGGGCGTGAAGCCGCGCCTCGAACCTTTGAGGAATACAAGCCGCAGATTCAGGTGCTGGATGCCATCCCGGCGGGAGTTACATATCGAGATCTGACCTCGGCGCAGATTGCTGCTGACATGTTCCCCTGGTCATAGGCCTGGATTATGACATCGCTGAAGACCAGGAGTTGCTGGTCCCGTGGTGGCCGCGAACCTCGTGCGCACGCGAGCGGACGGGGGTTTCGCGGAGAGATGCAGTTCTTTGACAAGTGAAGAGATACGATGAAGGTGGTTGATGGACAACCCGTTGATGAACGGTGCCAGAACGGATGTTCGCGGCTTTGCCCGCGCCGGAATCTGCGGGATATGGAGTTAAGAGTGGGCCATTTCCCCGGTCATCCATGACCGGGGCGGATTGAAACGACAACACGCTGACGCTCACGTCACTGGGAACTGATTTCCCCGGTCATCCATGACCGGGGCGGATTGAAACGCGCTGGCGTATGTCGGGCCACGACGCTGGCACATTTCCCCGGTCATCCATGACCGGGGCGGATTGAAACCGATTCTGCATGGTGTGGAGACCGGCGAGAAGCCATTTCCCCGGTCATCCATGACCGGGGCGGATTGAAACCATCTCCTGGGGCAACAGTCCGAACGTCTGTCCGATTTCCCCGGTCATCCATGACCGGGGCGGATTGAAACACAAATGCGGAGCAACCCCGGGCCGTGATGCGTTATTTCCCCGGTCATCCATGACCGGGGCGGATTGAAACAGGCCGAACTGGCCGGGAGGATCGGTGAAATGCGATTTCCCCGGTCATCCATGACCGGGGCGGATTGAAACCAGACGGCATCGCAAATGGTTGCGCGGGCTATCAGATTTCCCCGGTCATCCATGACCGGGGCGGATTGAAACAGGCCGAACTCGCAACGCGCATCGGTGAGATGCGATTTCCCCGGTCATTGCTGACGACCGGGACGGATTGAAACCGTCACGTTTCCGCAGCAGGCGAGTGCGTCAGTGTTTCCCCGGTCAGCGTTGTCCCTTCGCATTGGTACGGCGCGTCCAAAATCTGGAGGAATCCACGCAATTGACAAGAGAACCTGCCGCGGGAGGGAGAAAGGCAGGGAGAGGAATGCCCCAGATAGAGCGGCCTCAAGTGCTTGGGACCATTTGGGGGCTATCGGCACCTGCCGGGCGGCAAGTGCTCCAAAACGGCTGAAAGGCACGGTTTTTTGAACCATGCCTTTACAGTCAGCGGAGAGGACAGGATTCGAACCTGCGGTGAGGTTTCCCCCACAACGGTTTAGCAAACCGTCGCCTTCAGCCACTCGGCCACCTCTCCAGATGCTATCAAACCTACGGCTTTTTCGCCTGAAAGGCAAGCTATGCGCTTCGGCTATCCCCAGTTCCATTGCATTGGCACTTCGATCTCGGAATGGAGGCTCTTTTTGACCGGGCAGGTGTCGGCGGCGTTGATCAGGCGCTGTTTCTGCTCATACGTCAGTTTCTGGGGGATGTTAACGGTTACGCCCAAGCGGGCGATCCGCCGGGGTGGCTGAGCGGTCATATCCTTGGTCACTTTGATCGTTGCCCCGGCGATGGGGATGCCCGACCGTTGGGATACGATCCCCAGGATGGTAAGGATGCAGGTTCCCAAGGCGGTGGCGACGAGATCGGTTGGGGAGAAGCTTTCGCCCTTGCCCATGTTGTCGACCGGGGCGTCGGTTTGCATCACCGTGCCGCTGGGACCGTGCGTCGCCACACAGCGCAGGTCACCTTCATATCGGATCGTGATCTCAACCATGGTTCTGCAGTCCTCCTATGGATTCAGCCTCAGCTATTTAGTTTCTAACTGACGGATGAGTTTGTATACTATAGTCCACAACGAACGGATTGTAGAAGGAGCAGGACCAGCATGGATGCGAGGTCGAACGCGGGAGAGCCGCGAGTACTGATCAACCGTGAAGCACTCTTGCATAACGCGCGAGTGATCCGGCGAGTTGTCGGCGCGGACGTGTCAGTGTGTGCCGTGATCAAGGCCGATGCCTATGGCCACGGAGCCTCGATCGTCGTCGATACCCTCTGCAACTATCCCCTCGATGAGATGGGTTCTCCGCCATGCAATCTGTTGGCGGCTGCCAATATCGATGAAGCGATGGCATTGGAGGAGGTGGCGGTGCCGATCATGGTGCTGCGGCCGGTGGAGAACGCGTTTGTCGGCCGGCAGAGGGAGCAGATCGAAGAGGCGATCAGGAAGCAGTGGATCCTGACTATCTGTTCCGGGTCGGCCGCCGATGACATCGCCCGGATTGCGATGAACCTGCAGATGCGGGCCTATGTGCAGGTGATGGTGGACACTGGCATGAGCCGCTCGGGCGTTCCTCAGGAGCAGTTCGGCGAGCTGGTGAAGCGGCTGAGCCGGCATGTTTCACTGCGGCTGTTCGGCTTGTGCACCCACTTCGCATGCTCTGAAGATCACGCTGGCAGTTTCACGGGCGAGCAGTTTGAGCTGTTTTCATATATTACTGATCCGCTCACGTCCGCCATACGCCGTCATGGGATGAATATCGTTCGCCATGTGGCGAACTCCGGCGCGGTGTTCAATAATCCTGACACGCACTTGGATATGGTGCGGCCGGGGCTCGGGTTGTATGGCATTGCTCCTTCCTGCATTTGTGAGCCAAAGCTGAATCTTCGGCCGGTGATGAAGTGGACTGCGAACATCCTGATGATTAAAGATATCGGCGCAGGCGTCGGCGTGGGCTACGGTCAGACATGGAAGGCTCAGCGCAATTCACGCCTGGCTCTGGTGCCGGTGGGCTATGCGGATGGCTATTCCCGCACTTGGTCAAACAAGGCCTGCATGATGATCGGCGGCAAACCCGCGCCGGTTGTGGGGCAGGTGAGCATGGACATGACCATGGTGGATGTCACTGATATCACGGATGTGAATCCCGGCGATGAGGTGGTCATCATGGATGATGATCCGCGCTCGCCGGCGAGCGTGTATCACCTGGCCATGCTTGGCGACACAATTCCCTACGAGGTTTTTTGCCGGATCAGTTCACGCATCCATCGCGTGGCGGTGGGGGAGCCGAAGCTGGAGGATGCCGAGACGACGCCGCAGTGATATCTACTGCTTCTGGTCGAGCTCTTCCCAGCGGGCGTAGAGTTTGTGAACGGTTTGCTGGGCTTCGTCCATGCGGGCGCAGACTTCAGCGAGTTTCTTGTGATCGGCGAGGATGGCCGGGTCTTCCATCTCCAGACGGCAGGCCTGGACGGTGGTCTCGGTATCGGCGATGCGCTGCTCGATGGTTTCCCACTCGCGCTGTTCGTTCCAGGTGAAGCGCTTCTTCTGCGGCTTGGAGGCATGGCCCGGCTGCGGCCTGGCCGCGGTGTCCTGCTTGCGTTGGACCTCGGCCTGACGGTGCGTTTCGCGAGCACGATCCACAGCGCTTTCCCACTGGCTCAGATCGGCATAGATGCCGACGCCACCCAGGCCGTCGAGGCCGACCAGTTGTGAGCACATGCGGTCGATCATGTAGCGGTCGTGGGTGACCAGCACTACTGCGCCGGGGAACTCGTCCAGGCTTTCTTCCAGCACCTCCAGCGATGGGATATCCAGATCGTTGGTTGGCTCATCGAGGATCAGCACATCGGCGGGGCGGAGCATGAGCTGCGCGATCAGCACGCGGGCGCGCTCGCCGCCTGACAACTCGCCTACGGGCAGATCGAGTTGGTCCTTGCGGAAGAGGAATCGCTGGGCCCAGCCGGAGATATGGATCGGCCGGTCCTGGTAGACGACCAGGTCGCCGGTGGGGCCTAAGGCGCGGCGGAGTGGCTGGTTGCGGTCGAGGGCATCGCGGTATTGCTGGAAGTAGACGATGCGGAGGGCATCAGCGCGGACAATGGCGCCGGCATCGGGAGCCAGTTCGCCGGTTATCAGGCGCAACAGCGTGGTTTTGCCGCTGCCGTTGGGGCCGACGATGCCCAGTTTGGCGCCTGGGGCGAGGACAAAATCGAGGTTGTCAAAGAGCTTGCGCTCGTTCATCGATTTGCCGATCTGTTTTGCGGCAACGAGCTTGCGCGTCTGGCGGCCGGTCGCGGTGAAGTCGACGCTGATGGCCTGTCCGGCCGAGTTGCGGGCACGGAGGTCGGCGAGATCGGCGATCATCGCCTGCGCCTGTTGGATTCGGCCGCGGGCTTTAGTCGTGCGGGCCTTGGCGCCGCGCTTGAGCCATTCGATCTCCCGGCGCACCCGGCCGGCGAGGGAAGCCTGTTCGCTGCGCTGGGCTTCGAGGAACTCCTCACGCTTCTCAAGGAATTGGCTGTAGGCGCAGTTCATGCTGAAGACGCTGCCGGGGAAGGCCTGATTCAGTTCGATGACACGGTTGGTGGCGTTTTCTAGGAAGTAGCGGTCGTGGGTGACGACCAGGAAACCGAAACTGGCTTGCGAGAGGTAGTCTTCCAGCCATTCGATGCCGTCGACATCGAGGTGGTTGGTCGGCTCGTCGAGCAGGAGCAGATCGGGCTTCTGGATCAGGCTGCGGGCGATGGCGAGGCGCTTGCGCCAACCACCCGAAAGGGTGGAGGCAAGTTGGTTGCGGTCCGTGAAGCCCACTGTGCCAGCGGTGATGGAGACTTGGGCCAGTTGCTCGCGCTGGGGGAGGTGTTCGCCGCCGATGGCACCCTCCAGAACGCTCTGGATGGTGGCGGCTTCGGGGAAGGTGTCTTCCTGGGGCACGTAGGCCATGCGCAGGCCACGCTGCATGACGATCTGGCCGGTATCGGCGTGCTCCTGGCCGCAGAGGATTTTCATCAGGGTGCTTTTGCCAGCGCCATTGGGACCGATCAGGCCGGTGCGTTCACCTTCGAACAGGGAGAAACTCACGCCAGCAAAGAGCGTCCGCGGCCCATAGGCCTTGGCGAGGTTGTCGCAGCTTAGCAGCAGTTCGGTCGACATCAGGGCGGGGGATTGTAACGGGGAAGCGCGGGCGGGGCGATGCGACGAGAGATGCGGAGAGAAAACGCCCGCCACGGGGGTCGCGAGAACGGGTGGCGGTGAGGTACGGCGATACAATGGGTGCCAGAGCCTATAATGGAAGAGAAACCGGCCGGCGGGTGATGTTTTGGCGGTGCGTAAGTGGCTGCAAAGCATTGGCTTGTGCGATGCCGGTGGGCTGACGTTTGTGAATGGATGGGCTGGCAATTACACTCCCCCGGATTGGGTGGGAGGGTGGGAATGCGTATGGCGTTGGGTGTCTGGTTCGCTGGAGTGATGCCGAGATGAGTGTAGTAGACAAACCTCGTGTGAAACGGCCGACCAAGGCAAAGACCGATCAGCGGGCACATGAGATGCTGCGCATGATGCTGCTGATCCGGCGGTTTGAGGAGCGGACGTATCAGGAATACACGCGGCCGGGCCAGCGGATTGGCGGGTTCTGCCATCTGTACAGCGGCCAGGAGGCCGTGGCGGTGGGGATTGCCGCGGTGTTCGCCAAGGGGAAGGACTACCTGATCACGGCGTATCGGGATCATGGGCATTCGTTGGCGCTGGGGATGGATCCGGGGGCGGCAATGGCCGAGATGTTTGGCCGGGCGACGGGATGCTCAAAGGGGAAGGGCGGGTCGATGCACCTGTTTCAGGCGGAGGTGGGGAACCTGGGCGGGCATGGAATCGTGGGCAGCCAGATACCGCTGGGGGCGGGGGCGGCGTTTGCCTGCAAGTATAAGAACACCGGCGGGGTCTGCTTCACACTGTTTGGCGATGGGGCGATTAACCAAGGGGTGCATAACGAGACGCTGAACCTGGCGAGCCTGTGGAAACTGCCGGTCGTCTTCATTGTTGAAAACAACGGGGTGGCGATGGGCACACAGGTGGAACGATCCAGTGCGGAAGTGGAGTTGGAACGGCGGGGCAGCGGGTATCACATGCCGTATCAGGCGTTTGATGGGAACGATCTTGACCAGGTGATTGACGTGGTGGGGGAGGCGGCCGACCGGGCCCGCGCTGGAAGCGGTCCAACATATCTGGTGGCGAACACCTACCGGTTCCGTGGGCATTCGATGTCCGATGCGATGAAGTATCGGACGAAGGAGGAACTGGAGCAGGCGCGGCGGCGCGATCCGCTGGTCATCTATGAAGCGCGACTGCGAGAGGCGGGGGCGATCGGTGATGAGCAGCTTGAGGCGATGGACGCTGAGGTGCGCAAACAGGTGGATGCGGCGGTGAAGTTTGCGATTGACAGCCCGCATCCAGATGCCCAGGACCTCTATAGCGATGTTTATTCCGAGAAGTATCCGCTGGAGAAGAAGTAGGAGGGAGCTATGCCCGAGATCCAGTTCAGAGAGGCGCTTCGCCAGGCAATGGTGGAGGAGATGCAGCGCGACGAGAACGTCTTTCTCATGGGCGAGGAAGTCGGTGAGTATAATGGCGCCTATAAGGTGAGCGAGGGGATGCTGGCGAAGTTCGGGCCCAAGCGCGTGATCGATACGCCGATCAGTGAGGCTGGCTTCAGCGGCATTGGCGTCGGGGCGGCGATGTGCGGGCTGCGGCCGATTGTCGAGTTCATGAGTTGGAGCTTTACCTGGGTGGCGATTGACCAGATTGTCAATAACGCCGCCAATGTGCGCTATATGTCGGGCGGACAGTTCAAGATTCCGATTGTCTTCCGTGGCGGTAATGGGATTGCGCATCAGCTTGGGGCGACGCACAGCCATCGGATGGAATCGGTGTATGCACGAGTTCCCGGCCTTGTGGTGGTGGCGCCATCGACGCCGTTCGATGCCAAGGGGCTATTGAAGAGCAGCATCCGCTGTGATGATCCGGTGATCTTCCTTGAGTCGGAGATGATGCTCAATGACCGAGGCGAAGTGCCGGATGGGGAATACCTGGTTCCGCTGGGCGTGGCGGATGTGAAACGCGGCGGCAAGGATGTCACGATTATCTCCTGGGGCAAGTGCATGAAGTATGCAGTGAAAGCGGCCGCGATGCTGGAGAGTGAGGGGATTGATGCGGAGATTATTGATCTGCGCACACTCCGGCCGCTGGATGTGAACACGGTGGCCGAGTCGGTGCGCAAGACGCATCGATGTGTGGTTGTCGATGAAGACTGGCCCTATGGCGGCATGGGGGCGGCGGTTCTGGAACAGGTGTACAAGCATACCTTTGATGATCTGGACGCGCCGATTCAGCGCGTTTGTTGCGAGGATGTTCCATCGCCTTATAACCACTACCTCGAGATACAGATGCAGCCCAGCCCGGAGAAGGTTGTCGCGGCGGTGAAAGAAGTGTGTTACCGCTGAGGCCTCGGGCGCGTAGAATGGGATCGCAGTGCTGCACGATGGCCGCCCACTCTCGCAGAAGAAGCGGCCGTGCAGCGACAACAGGAAGGGAAGGATCGTAAATGCCCATCGAGATCACCATGCCCCAACTCTCGGACACTATGACCGAGGGTACGGTTGTGAAGTGGAAGAAGGCCGAAGGACAGGCCGTCAAGAGCGGCGAAGAAATCGCCGAGGTCGAGACGGATAAGGCGACCATGCCAATGGAGGCCTTTGATGATGGCACATTGGCGGCCATCCTGATCGCCGAAGGTGACAAGGTGCAGGTGGGGCAGGTTCTGGCGGTCCTGGCGGGCAAGGGCGAGGATGCGGCGGCGGTAAAGAAACAGTATGCAGCGGGCAAGGGAGCCGGCGCGGCCGATGCGGAACCGGCGGTTGAGGACCAGGAGGCGGGCCAGGAGGGAACGACCAGCCCCGATGCTGCAGAGCGGGCTGCGGTGAAGGACAAGAAGCAACCGCCGGCCGCCGTCGCTGATGTTGCCAAGTCAGTGCCTGCTGGAGGCACACCTGAACGCGTTGTTGCCTCGCCGCTGGCGAAGCGCATGGCCGCCGACGTTGCCGTAGATCTCTCGCAGATTCGTGGTACGGGACCTGGCGGACGGGTGGTACAGAAGGATGTCGAGACCGCTGCTGCTGCGAAGCCTGCGGAGAAGAAGCCGGAAACTGGTACCGCGGCCGGGCTGGCGCCGCGTGTGGTCAGTGGGCAGAAGCAGGTTGTTCTGATGACGAAGATGCGCGCCACGATCGCGCAGCGACTGCAGGCATCCAAGCAGAGCCTCCCGCACTACTATGAGACGCTCGACATTGACTGCGAGAACGTGCTGGCTGTTCGTGGTCGGTTGAATGCGGCGATGGAAAAGGAGGGGGTCCGGCTTTCACTGGTCGACTTCATCGCCAAGGCGCTTGCGGTTGCCCTGCTGCGGCACCCGACAGTGAATGCGACGTTTGATGGCCATCAGGTGACCATGTATGGCGATGTGAACCTGGGGATGGCGGTGGCGCTGCCATCGGGGTTGATCGTGCCGGTCCTGCGCGGCGTCAACCAGATGGGATTGAAGGAGATTCGCTTGCGGACAACCGACCTGATCGATCGTGCCCGCCAGCAACGGCTGAAGCAGGAAGAGATGACGGGCGGTACGTTCACGATCTCGAATCTGGGCAACTATGGGATTCGCGAGTTTACCGCGATCATCAATCCACCGGAGGTGGCGGTCCTGGCGATTGCGGCGGCCGAGAAGCGGCCAGTGTGCCAGGGCGATCAGGTAGTGGCGCGGACGATGATGAGCGTAACGCTTTCCAGCGACCACCGGGTCATTGATGGGGCGACGGCGGCGGAGTTCTTGCGCACGTTCAAGTCGCTGATGGAAGAGCCGGGGATGATGCTGGTGTGAAGTAGAGCCGGTGACCTCACCGGCGGTCATTAGAGCGTCGGAAACGCGGGCACGGCGCCGGCTCCTATTGCGAGCTCTGTGCGCGAGGCAGATGTGTTTGGTATTCCCAAAGCGACTGCAAAGTCGCTTCTACGCCGATCAGCGGGAACTCTTCGCCTGCTCCAGTTCTTTCATCGCTTCGCGCAGTTTTTCCTGGGTCTCCTGGGGGAGTTTGGCGGGGTCGCGATTGAGTTGGTCGAGAATTGCTTGTGCCTCAGTGATCTTGCCCAGTCCGATCATCTGCCTGGCGGTGCCGATCTTCTGGTCGGCGTCGATGGCAACCGTGGCCCTGGCCTGGTTGGTGGCGTCCCGGCTCTGATTTATCGTGTCACTCGGTGTTCGGTCGCAAGAGCACAGAGCCAGGGTCGCCACGGCCGCCAGAATCGTCGTTGTTCGCATGTTACCTCGCATTTCCGCTGGATTGTAACCGCTGAGATAGGTAGAAGACGAGCATGGCCATCTTGATTCGAATTGCTACGCCGGCCGACCTACCGGCCATCAACGCCATCTACAACCACTACGTTGCCTGCTCGACCTGCACCTATCAAGTTGAGCCATCGACAGATCAGGAGCGGCGGCAGTGGTACGATGCGCACGATGGATTGCATCCGATCACCGTGGCGGAGGTGGATGGACAGGTTGTCGCGTGGGGATCACTCTCGCGTTTTCACCCGCGAGCGGCATATGACCGGACGGTGGAGGACTCGCTCTACGTTCATCACGAGTGGCAGCGGAAGGGGTTTGGGCGGGCAGTTCTGGAGGATTTGATAAGCCGTGCGCGGGAGCTTGGCCATCATACGGTCATCGCCATCATTTCGGCCGACCAGATCGCTTCAGTGGCAATACACCGGGCCTTGGGATTTGAGACGGTGGGAGATATGAAAGAGGTGGGTTTCAAGTTTGGCCGGTGGCTGGATATCGTATATATGCAGCTCATGCTCTAGTCTCTGACGTACCGGTCATGTGGTCACCTCTATCCATACTCGGCTCGTTGCTGGCCTACGCGATGGTAATCGTGACGATTCTATTGGCCTGTGGCGGCGCCTTGATGCTTGTCTGGTCATGGTTCTCGACGGCGATGATGCGCTGGGCCGATACATATCGCCAGCGGCGCGAGGGCCTGTGCCCAAAGTGCGGATATGACCTGCGTGCCAGTCCAGAGCGATGTCCCGAATGCGGCACGATCCGGCCCAAGAAGATTGCGCGCGTGGAGACTGCTCCTCCACCGTCTCGCATACTCTGGTGCATTCACTTCCGGGTAGGCGAGAGTGTACTGGAGATATCGATCTGGCGTGATCTCCTGCCGACGATCGATGCGCTGAATCAGGAACAGCCCGCCGGAGCCGATCTGCTCTTTGCCGCGTCACGAACCGATGGCGATACCATAACTACATCGCAGGAACTGCGCAACGCGGCCGAAGCCATGATGGAGTTGATCCGAGCGAAGCGGCAGGAACTGGCTGACGCTGATGCGGTGGCCCTCGCGGCACGACGGATACGTCAGTTCGCCCGCCAACATCCCTATGATCGCGTCTTCAGAACGATCAATCGACGCGCGGCTTAGGATTACTGTTTGTCCACACTCAGCTTGCCCGGCCCGATGAAGAAAAGGCCAATAAAGATCACGCCCAGTTCCAGTGCGTGGGAGTAGACATTGAAGCCGTCGCCATGCGAGAGATGCATGGTCATGGCCATCACCATGATCCAGAGCAGCAGCAGGCATGCCGGGCGGAAGAAGGCGCCGGTCAGCAGCAGCAGACCGCCACACAGTTCGCTGGTGGCCGCCAGAATGCCAAAGAGATAGTGGCCGTGGGTGATCCCAAGGTTGCCGATGGCGCTGCCAACGGCTGTCAGTACTGGTGTGCCTCCCATGAACTTACCCACGCCATGGATCACAAAGCTGGTTCCCAGCATGAGCCGAATCAGCAGCAGACCGATGTCACTGTACTTGTTTAGTTTGCTCCACATGGCCAATAGTAGGCACTACTTTAACCATGCGAGCAGTTCGCGGTTGCCCTGAGAGCCAAGGATGGGCGAATCGACGAGTTGAACCACCTCGAATGCGGCGGCCGCGATATCGGCCTTTACCTGTTCCAGCACTGCCGGCAGATGCTCCTCTTGCAGGATGCCTTTGCGGAGCATGGACTTGTCTGCCTCGTAATGGGGCTTGATCAGGGTGACCACCTGGCCGCCGGGGGCGAGGAGTTTTCGCGCGGCCGGGAGAATGTGCTTCTGTTTTGTCCATGCCACATCGATGGAGATGAAGGCCACCAGCTCCGGCAGTTTCACATGCATGGCGTTGGTGCGTTCCATGACGATGACGCGCGGGTCCTTTCGGAGCTTGTACTCCAGCGCGCCATAGCCGGTGTCGATGGCGAAGACCTTGGCGGCGCCATGTTGTAGAAGGCAGTCGACGAATCCGCCGGCGTTGGACCCAAGATCCGCGCAGGTGAATCGGCTGACATCGATGGCGAACGTTGTCAGTGCATGCTCGAGTTTCTGTCCTGCCCGGGAGACGAACATGATGGCACTCTACCGGTGCGCGGTATCGTGGGGCAATGGCGGGTGGTGTGAGAGCGCAACAAAGAAGCCTCGCGATTCTTTCTTACTGGCCTTCTTAGGCCAACCTTCTGAATCTCGGGGCTTCACTTGTACTGAAGGCGCGCTACCGACAATCGTCAAGTACGGAAGCAAATAATCCCCTAACCGATGGGGTCGCTATTGCTCAGGGGAGCGATCCACACTTGAGGCACAAGCGGGCACGAGTATGCTGATCACATTGAAGGAGATAAGGTTTCATGGAACTATGCCTGCTGCCGATGCCTCGTAAAGTCGCGACCGGGTCTGGACGTTTCTCCGCTTCCGGAGCGACGATTGTTGTTCCGGCCGCTCCGTCGGCGGCTACGCTGTTCACAGCGCAGAAACTGCAGGATGCACTGCTGCGGCATGCGGCCGTCCGACCGGCGATTGCGGTATTCATCCAGTGCCAGTCATGCATTCGACTGGTGGTCGATCCCGCCGGGCTTGGCGTCGAGGCGTACACATTGAGCATTCGCCCTGATGGCGTTGTCATCCGCGGCGGCGGCGAAGCCGGGCTGTTCTATGGCGTGCAGACACTGATTCAGATCATTCGTAAGGCGGGCTCGAGTCTGCCGGCCGTTGAGATTGAGGATGCCCCTGACTTCCCCAATCGCGGCGTGATGCTCGATATCAGCCGCGACAAGGTGCCGACGCTGCGGACGCTGTTCGACCTGATTGACCAGTTCGCCGGGTGGAAGCTCAACCAGGTTCAGCTCTATATGGAGCACACGTTCGCGTATAGTCAGCACAAAGAGGTATGGGCAACCGCCAGCCCACTGACGCACGAGGATGTGCTTCGTCTTGATGCCTATTGCCGGCAACGGCATATCCAGCTTGTGCCCAACCAGAATTCCTTCGGTCACATGGAACGCTGGCTGCGTCTGCCTCGCTATATCGACCTGGCCGAAGCGCCAGAGGGCTCGGACACGCCATGGGATACCCACTGGGACGGGCCATTCAGCCTTTGCCCGACGGATCCGCGATCGCTCGAGTTGCTTTCCGGGCTGTATTCGGAACTGCTGCCGCACTTCTCCAGCCGCCTGTTCAATGTTGGCTGTGATGAGACCTTTGATATCGGCCAGGGCAAGAGTAAGGCGGCCGCCGAGGCCGTCGGCAAAACGCGCGTGTACTTTGATTTCCTTCTCAAGCTGCATCAGCTCGTGCAGTCGAATGGCCGAACGATGATGTTCTGGGGAGATATCATCCTGCATCAGCCACAACTCATTGGCGAACTGCCCAAGGACATCATTGCGATGGAATGGGGCTATGAAGCCGAACATCCGTTCGATAAGGATGGCGCCCTGTTCGCGAAGGCAGGGGTGCCTTTCTATGTCTGTCCGGGCACATCGAGCTGGTGCACAATCACCGGCCGAACCGACAACTGCATCAAGTCGCTGATCAGCGCTGCGGAGAATGGGAAAAAGCACGGCGCCATCGGCTATCTCAATACCGACTGGGGCGACTATGGGCATCTTCAGTATCTGCCCGTAAGTTACCTCGGCTTTGTCGCCGGCGCGGCGTATTCGTGGAACTTGGCCGCCAACCGTGACTTGGATATTCCACGGGCGCTGGATCTGCATGTCTTTGCCGATGCCGCCGGAGTGATGGGAAAGCTAATCTACGATCTGGGCAACGTCTACAAACATCTAAAGACCCAGTCCAACAGCTCGCGCCTCTTCCGGATTCTGGTTGCCCAAAAGAACAATGATGCGCCTGCTGAGGTGACGCGACAGCAGTTGGACAGTTCCATATCCGCGATCGACTCGATCATGGCAGCATTGCCGCAAGCCCGTATGGATTGCCCCGATGCCAACCTGGTTTCCCGCGAGATAGCCAACGGCGCGGCGATGCTGCGCCACGCCGCCAAACGAGGCCGGTGGCTGCTGGATCGCAACAGCGAGAAGGTACTAGATCTGACCCAAGACCTCCGCCAGATCATTGGGAGGCATGAGGAGCTATGGCTGGCGCGCAACCGCTCCGGTGGTCTGGCCGACAGCGCGGGGCAGTTACGGAAGACGCTGGAGATGTACTCGCGCGGATGACGGGTTCTTACTCCTCTTTTCCTACCCATCGCCCGCCCTCGGCCAGCGACCTCTCCGCGCGCTGCACCCACTCCATGCTGATCTGTGCGTTCGACGCCGGGAATCGCAGCGGCCTTCTGTTTCTCACGCTTTCCAGGAAATCCCGGTCTTGGTCGGCGATGTTATACTCGCCTTTGCCGTACCACTGCTTCACGTTGATGCTCTCGATCAATTCCGTCTTGTGGTCGGGCCGATGATTGTACCGCATCACTTCCAGCGTCCCCGTCCAAGCGTCATAGCTCACCGATCCCTGCGTTCCTGTCATGATCAGTTCGTAATAATGTCCCCGGTCTCCGTGATCGTCTGTTCCTCCGATGTGCGCTGCCCGGCTGGTGAGGAAGGTGATGTTCCCCTGTTCTCCGCCCGGAAACTTCAGACACGACAGCACATTGTCCGGACAGTCGTAGTGGCCCATCACGATCGGGGCTGACACCGCCATTACCCGTTCCGGCTCACCGAAGAAGTAGCGGAACAGGTCGATCTCATGGCACAACTTCTCATAGAACGTGCCCCCATTCACCGCCTTGACGATCCCGCGCAGCCGCGATCCGGAAATCTGCACCAGGCTCATCAGCGTGGGCTTGCCTATCAGTCCCCGATCGATGATGTCTTTCATCCCCACCATCGATCCGCAATACGGGAGTTCGAAACCTACCTGGAAGTGCAGATTCTTCTTCGCGGCCAGCGCTACCAGTTCTCGCCCTTCCTTGACGTCCGTGCTCAGCGGCTTCTCCGTCAGCACCGGCACGCCCGCCTCCAGGCACTGCCGTATGATTGCCGCATGCGTCGCCGGCGACGTTACCACAAGCACCGCATCCGGTTTCTCCGCCAGCAACTTCTTCAGGTCATCTACCGCTCGCAGGCCCTTCGCCTCTCCGCGCTCGCGTGCCTCCTCGTTCGTGTCGCAGCCCACCACCTCGCGCACAAAGCCTAATTTGCTCACCTCGATCGCATGTCCCAGTCCCATCCCCCCGAACCCTATCACTCCAACTTTCATCTTCGTTCCCTTTTCTCAAGAGGTTGTCGCTGCGGTTCACTCACGTCCTCCACCATTAACCCCCCAATCTCTCGTCTTGGCAAGTGCGTGCCTGCCTTCATGCAGGCGTGAGAACCTCGCCACGGTGGGTGGCGACTTCTTCGGCGGTGGGCTTGCGGCCGTGCAGGCGCAGCAGCAGGTCCTCGGAGAAGCCCAGCTTGCTAAGGCGCGGATTCGGATCGTAGTCGGCTATCAGGGCTCGGCGGCCTTTGTCGGAGGTGTTGGGCGCTGAGTAGTGCAGCATCAACACGTGGAAGACCAGGATCGATCCGGGCTTCATCGGCGCGATCTTGACCTTGTCCTGCGGCACGTTTTTGAGATCGATCTGCAGTTCTTCCTTGTAGTGCTTGATCAGGCCCCACTTGTGCGAGCCGGGGATGAGCTGCATGCAGCCGTTTTCCGGCGTGGCTTCATCCAGCGCCATCCAGCAGGTTACCTGCTCGGGTTTGGTGCTGGCCCAATAGGCGTAGTCCTGGTGCCAGGGCTTGGCCGCGCCGTGGTGGGCGGGTTTGAACATCAGTTTGCTCGAATGGTAGTAGATCGTGTCGCCAATCAGGTCTTCAACCAGGTCGAGCATCTTGTCGCCGTGGACAAAATCGCGGAAGACCGGGCTGTAGGCGGTGATCTCTTGGATCTTGCGCAGGATTCCCTGGCCGACCGGTTCGCCGCGGAAGGAATTGATCTCTTCGCCGGTCTGCTTCTTTTCCAGATTGAAGCCGCCCTCGTCCTTGGAGAGATTCCGGGCCTTCTCCTCGACCAGCCGATCCAACTCGCCCAAGAGCAACTGGAGTTCCGCGGGCCTAAGGAAGTTCTCGATGATGAGGTAGCCCTGATCCTTGTAGAATTCCGATTGTTCTTTCGTCAACACCTTCATGTAACTGCTCCTTTGTATGTGGACCCAAAGTGGCGTCCTTCCGTTCCCTTGATAATAGGGCGCAATTCAAATCGCCGATGGTCGCGTGTATGCTCCTGTCATGGCAAAGCGGCGGCCGAACATCCTTCTGATTACGTCCGATCAGCAACACTACAGCACGCTTGGAACCATCAACCCGAGAATCAAGACTCCGGCGCTGGACCGGCTGTGTGAGCAGGGGACGCGTTTCGAGCGCGCGTACTGCCCAAATCCTACCTGCACACCGACACGGGCAAGCGTGATCACCGGCATGTATCCTTCGCAGCATGGGGCATGGTCGCTGGGCACGAAACTGTTTGAGGATGTGCCCACGCTGGGCGGGTATCTGACAGCGGCGGGCTACTACACGTCGTTGATTGGCAAGGCACACTTCCAGCCGCTTCTGACCCGGTATGGGTATGAGTCGATCGAAAACCAGTCGCTGCTTCCTGATCTGGATTACTGGCGGAATTTCCATGGCCCCTGGTATGGGTTTGCCCATGTGGAGACCGCCCGCATGCACGGGGATGAGTCGCATGTTGGCCAGCACTATGCAATCTGGATGGAAGAGAATGGTCTGGCCAACTGGAAGGATTACTTCTTCCCCTGGCCGCCCAGACCGACCAATCGGCCGGACTACTACACCCACGGTGGCGGCGCGTGGGATCTACCCGAGCGTTATCACTACTCAACCTGGACGGCCGAGCGAACCATCGCGCAGATCGAGAAGGCCGACGAGCAAGACCGTCCGTTCTTCATCTGGTCAAGTTTCCACGATCCGCATCCACCGTACATTGTGCCTGAGCCTTGGGCGCACATGTATGACCCGGCCGACATGCCCATCGGCCGACTCAGTCCTGGAGAACATCAGGCCAACCCACCGCACTTTGCCGCTACGCAGACCCAGAACCATCCTTTCTGGGATCAGGCGTTGCCGGGCGAAGGATTGGTACATGGCTCGGGGTCGCATGTGCACGCCGAGCAGGATGTCCGCAAGAGCATGGCCATCTACTACGGGATGATCAGTCTGATGGATCGCAACATCGGGCGCGTGCTCGACTGCCTCGACCAGGGAGGGCTGGCCCAGGATACCCTCGTGGTCTTCAGCACCGACCATGGCCATTTCCTTGGCCATCACGGACTGATCGCCAAGGCGATTCATCACTATGAAGACCTGTTGCGCGTGCCCTTTATCGTGCGCTATCCCGGGAGGGTGAGAGCCGGGGGAACCAGCCAGGCCATCCAGAATCTGGTTGACCTCTCGCCCACGTTCCTCTCTGCGGCGGGTCTGGAGGTGCCCTGTGCGATGACCGGGCGCAACCAGTTGCCGACGTGGCAGGGAGGGCCGGCGGCCCGGGACTACTCGGTGACGGAGAACCACCATGGAAACTGCAAATTCCACATGCGAACGTTTGTGAACCATCGCTACAAGATCACCGTCTACCGCGATGGCAACGATGGTGAGTTGTTTGACCTGCGGGATGATCCCGGCGAGGTGCGGAACCTCTGGCACGACCCATCCGCCGCAGCCCTCAAGGGCGACCTTCTGCACCAGTTCATGCAGGCCACGCTCCGCGATGAGCCCACGCGCATGCCCAGGATCGCCTGGGCATAGTCCATGATTCGATTTAAGTAATTGTATAGACTACACTTACATCATAACTGGCCCGCGCCGTGGCCTGGAGTCTCGACAAGCACCTCTTGCGATGGAACAATACTCGTTGCGGCGGCCGAGCGGGGCCATTTGTTCCCGCGCTGGCAGCGCTATTTACAGCAATTACAGAAGTGAATCTAAGCATAGCTGTTGAACAACCTGATCGGAAAGTAGCTCTATTGGGGGCATCGGACCGCCATGTGCGCATGATCCGCGATGCTTTCGGTGTACAGGTCTCGTGTCGTGATGATGAGGTGCGTCTCGCCGGGGACAAAGAGCAGGTCGGCAAGGCCGCTGCCGTTCTCGATTTGATGCAAAAGCACCTGCGCCGCAAAGAGTGGATCAGCGTTGAGGAAGTCGGCAAGGTCATCAGCCAGGTTGAGCATGCAAGTCCTGATGCGCAGGGAAGTTCCGACACGCTGGACGTTTTCACTCATGCTCATCGCATTCATGCCAAGACCGAAGGCCAGCAGCGCTATCTCGATGCCATGCAGAGCCATGACCTGACCTTCTGCATTGGCCCGGCCGGGACGGGTAAGACCTATCTTGCGGTCGCCGTGGGGGCAAGCCTCCTGAAGCATGGCCAGGTGAAACGGATCGTGCTCGCTCGCCCTGCGGTTGAGGCCGGTGAGCGTCTGGGATTTCTTCCCGGCGACCTGCAGGCCAAGGTAAACCCGTATCTCCGGCCGCTGTTTGATGCCCTGCACGACATGATCGACTTCGAGCAGGTCAAACGCTTCATGTTGAACGATGTCATTGAGGTGATTCCGCTGGCGTTCATGCGCGGCCGAACGCTCAATGACTGCGTCGTCATTCTTGATGAAGCTCAGAACACCACGCCAGCGCAGATGCTGATGTTCCTGACCCGGCTGGGGCATGACTCAAAGATGATCGTAACCGGCGACATCTCGCAGGTGGATCTGCCGCCGGATGTGCCATCGGGTCTGGCCGACGCCATGCAGAAGCTGCGCGGCATCCGCGGCATCGGGATGGTGCAGCTCGAGCGCGGTGACATCGTGCGTCATCGTTTGGTGCAGAATATCGTCAACGCGTATGAGAGGTTGACCTAACCGTGCCAGAACCGACCGGCACCATCCTCGACCGTGACCAACACCGACAGACGCGCTCGGTTCTGCGCGGAGTATTCCGTGGCCACGGCGCCGGCACGGCCGTGGTGGTTGCGGCGGCGTTTTGCGTGCTGGCCAGCACGATTATCTGCCTGGGCAGGTATTACAGCGGCTATTGCCTGGGTCAGTACATTACGCAGCCGCTGCACGCCCGCGTTGATTTCTCCTATTCGGATCACGCCAAGTTCATGGCTGCCCAGCAACGCGCCCGTGAAGATGAACCGCGCATCTACCGTCCCAATCCGCAGTTTGCGTGGACCCAGCTTGCCGAGCAAATCCGGCGCTGGCCGGAGCAAGTGGCCGGCAAAACCATCGCAGAACTGCCCGAGCCATTGAGATCAGCACTTGATCCAGAAGCTCTGACGCTGCTGGCGCAATACCAGTTGCCCGAACGCCGCCAGCTCTTCAATCAGCGCATCGACACCTTCCTGGCCGCTGTTCGCGGGCTGGTCATCATCCCGGACGATCAGCGAGATCAGGAAATGGCACACCATCAGCAATGGCGATCGAGCAATGGTGCGGCGATCCGCCTGCTTGATGGCGATGGCGCTGCCGGCACGCTGGTTCCGCTGGATCGTGTGCATAGCGTTGGAGCACCGCAGGCGATGGCCGGCGAGATCCAGCGGGCCGCATCTGAAAGTTTCCGTGAGGACCTGGCTCCGCAGGTCGCCCGGTTTGTCATGCGGTCGATGCAGTCAACGCATCTGTTTGATGAGAATGCCACCCTCGAAGCCCAGGATCGTGCCGAGGCGACCGTGCCGCCGCGCCACGGAGATATCCGCTATAAGGCCGGTGTCGCCATCAAGCTGCCGGGCGAGGTCGACGAGCGCGATCTGGGCGTGCTGCAGGCGGAGCATCGGACCTATCGGCAGTTGTTGCCAATGCCGGTGGTCCTGCGCGATTTTGCAGGCGTCGTCGGCATCGTCCTGATTATCACCAGCGTGATGGCATGGTATGTCAGCACATATCAGCCGCGCATCATCCACAATCATGCCCGAGGATTCGCCATTACCATGCTGCTGGTGGCAATGCTGCTGATCTCGCAACTGGCCGCTCCGGGCACCCGGCCGCTGTATATCTTTGGAATCGCTCCGACGATCCTGACGGCGATGGTCTTGGCGATTGCCTATGAACCGCGCTTTGCCCTGGGGATTTCGATGCTGCTGACATTGCTGGTGACGCTGTCGCTGAACCAGGGCACAGAGTTCATCCTCGTGCTGCTGGGCGGGTGCTGCGCCACGTGCGCGTTCACCGGCACGGTGCGGACGCGCGGAAAACTGATCGAGATCGGGTTTGCCAGCGCTCTGGCCATGGCGGCGATTGCAATGTTCAGTGGCGTCTGGGCGTTTTCGGGCGCTGTTCCGTTCAACTATGTCATGACGCAAGCGCTCCATGCGGCACTGGCCGGGCTGGGGTCGGGCTTCGTCGTGCTGGGCGTTCTTCCCTTTGTGGAGAAGACGTTCCGCATCACCACCGGCATGACGCTGCTGGAACTTTCCGATGCCAGCCATCCGCTACAGCGGAAACTGGCCGCCGAAGCTCCGGGCACCTACAGCCACTGCCTGCAGGTGGCTTCGATAGCGGAGGCGGCCGCGGAGGCGATCGGTGCCAACTCGCTGCTGGCTCGCGTTGGAGCGCTGTATCACGATCTGGGCAAAACGCGCCGGCCACACTACTTCTGCGAGAATCAGAACGCGACCGAAAGCGCTCATCTCTCGCTGTCGCCCAATGTCTCGTTCATGATCATTGTCGAGCATATCAAGGACGGCCTTGATATGGCCCGGCAGCATAACCTGCCCACCAGCATCCATCCCTTCATCCAGCAGCACCACGGCACTACGCTGGTCGAGTACTTCTATCATCAGGCCTGCAAAGGCCGCCAGCAGCCGCAGCAGGTTGCCGAGAACGAGTTCCGATACCCGGGGCCCAGGCCGCGGTCGAAGGAAGTCGCCATCGTCATGCTCGCCGATGCATGCGAGAGCGCTGCCAGGTCAATAGCCGAATTGGGCCCCGAGGGAATCGATACACTCGTGCATCAGATCATTCTCAAGCGATTGCTCGACGGCCAGCTTGTTGACTGCGATCTGACCCTGCGGGAACTCGATATGGTTGAAAAGACGATGATACGATCCCTGCAGGGCGCCCATCACGGCCGGGTTGCCTATCCCGAAGGCACGCGGCAATTGCCTGTTGCCGCGGCCGGAGGAATGTGAGACAACAACAGGCCGCCATGAGCGATCTGAAGGCAACAACAAAACCATGCACTGCAAACGAGGGTGGACCAATGAAGCCCGAACCTTCCGTTCCCTCCGTACCCGCCATCCATCCCATACTCGCCATGCCGCCTGCGCCCCTGGACCTCTGTGTCATCGCGGGCACTCAGCGCGCTGCGGCGCCGTTCCTGGAATGGCATATCCGGCAGGCCGCGAAACTCTGCGACAGCCCGCTGCGCGAGCTTACGGTTATCGTCGCCAGCGATGGACTCATCAGACGTCTGCATCAGCAGTTCTTCAATGATCCGACGCTGACCGATGTGATCACGTTCCCACTGGAGCAGGACCAGCGCGGCCGTGCCCTCTCGGGCGAGATATACATTTGCCCTTCAGTGGCTCGGCGTCAGGCGAAACTGCGCCACATCTCCATCCGGCACGAAATGCTTCTCTACACCATTCACGGCATTCTGCACCTGTGCGGCCACGATGATCTTTCCGCGCGGAAGTGCAATGCCATGCACAACGAGGAAGACCGCATCCTGGAGAAGCTTGGCCTTGGCCCCGTGTTTGGCCGGCCCGAACTGGGCACGCGCCGCAAGCCGCGCTTGATCCCATCACAGAACCGCTGACCCATCACCATGTATCAGGGACTGCTCATTGCCGCCACCATTGCCGCCGCACTCGGGGCGATGTTTTTCTCCACCCTCACCTATGCCCTGCGCGATTTCTCCCGCTCACGCCTGCAGGCCTGGATGAAACGTCGCGACCGCCTGCAGTGGTATGACGCCATCGTCGAACAGGCCGAGGAGCTTTCCTTCTCGGCCGCGGTGCTGCGGTTGCTTTGTAATATCCTCACCCTCATCTGCGTTCTCGCCCTGCTGGAGGACACACAAGCGCATCGGTGGTTGCAGTACCTCTACGCATTCCTGATTACCGGGGCAATCAACTCGGTCGTCTCGGTGGTCGTGCCGCTGGCGATCGCTCGACATGGTGGCGAGATCGTTATCGGAACGTGTGTTCGCATCCTGCCGACGTTGCGAGCGGTTGCCCTGCCTGCCATTGCTGCGATGAGAGCTGTCGATCAACTTGTCGGCCGGGCCGCCGGGCCACAGACCCAGAAGCAGGAGCAACAGGCGGTTGAAGACCAGATCCTTACCGCCGTTGAAGTCGGCGAGAAGGAAGGTGTCGTTGACGAACAGGAACGCGAGATGATCGAATCGGTCATCGAATTCCGCGATGCCATGGCTCGCGAGGTCATGACCGCCCGCACCGATATCGTCGCCCTCGATGTCACTTCCACGCTCGCCGAGATTCGCCAGACCGTGGAACAGACCGGCCATTCGCGCGTGCCTGTCTTTGAGCAGACACTCGATCATATCATCGGCGTGCTCTATGCCCGCGACCTGTTGAAGTACGTCGGCGAACTGGCCGGCGAGTTCGACGTGAAGAAGGCGATACGCCCGGCTTTCTTCGCCCCCGAGACCAAGCCGTTGCGCGATCTGCTGCGAGATTTTCGCCACCTCAAGGTTCACATGGCGATCGTCCTGGACGAGTATGGCGGCACCGCCGGCTTGATAACCATTGAAGACATTCTCGAACAGCTCGTCGGTGAGATCAGTGATGAGCACGAACCATTGGAGCCCGCCATGCTCAAGAAGATCGATGACCGCACCTACGAGGCCGATGCCCGCATCGCCATTGCGGAACTCAACCAGCTCCTGCCGGTGAGTTTGCCCGAAGATGGCGAGATCCGCACGCTTGGCGGGATGATCGCCAACACCGTCGGCCGAATCCCCGAGAAGGGGACGATCGTGAACATTGGCCCTCTCCGCATTATCGTGATCGATGCCGAGCCGCAGCGCATTAACCGCGTTCGCCTCGAACTGAGCTCGCCGGCCGCCGGCGCGGCGGCGGTGTAGTGCGAAGTAGCCTCCCGCTGCATCTGCGGGTAGAGTTCCCACCCACATGGTGCGCCCTTCCGACGCCATTCCGAAGCCTGACCAGCACGATCCTCCGCTCTGGGGTTTTGACCGTGATGAGTTGGCGTACCTCGTCCCAATGCTCAGTTTCATGCTATTCATCTGGGTCGGATCCACATGGAAGGAACTGTATCCCTGGGCCTATGTCGGCCGGACCATCGCGGCCGCCGCGCTGCTGATCGCCTTCGGCAAACGCTACACTCCAATCACATGGGATTACTGGTGGCTGGGCGTAATCATGGGCGTGCTGGGCATTGCCCAGTGGATCGGCATGGACAGCTTTCTACAGAGAGTAATGCCATCCTGGTTTGCGCTCAAGCCCGCCGACGCCTTCAGGCCGTATGAGTACTTCTCCAATCCGTCGATGATGTGGGGCTGGATCGCCATCCGCATGATCGGCGCCAGCGTTGTCGTGCCGTTCATGGAGGAACTGTTCTGGCGGGATTATCTCTGGCGGCGTCTGATTGCACCGGCCGACTTCAAACTGGCCAAGGTTGGCGAATGGGAACCCAAGGTGTTCTTCATCATCGCCATCGCCTTCTGCGTCGTGCATCCGCAGTGGCTTACCGCCATCGGTTGGGGCCTGATGATTGGGGCGCTGCTCGCCTATACCCGCAGCCTCGGCGCCTGCATCATCATGCACGGGGTGACGAATTTTCTGCTGGGTCTGTACGTGCTGAACACGCACGAATGGGCGTGGTGGTAGGCTCCCCTTCACCCTACAGGATGAACACCGCGGCCGCGACCACGCTGGTCCAGAGCCCGAGCTTGTCTCCCTCGGCCGTCTGCACGAACGAGCGCGTCTTGACGATTTCACCCGAGGCCTTGTACTCCTGCTCCCGTTCATCCCACGCCTTTTCAGCGTCGAGTACGATGCCCAGTGTCGTCGCCAGCATGGTCGCCGACATGTCTTCCACGAGGTCTTCCGTCCGTTTTTCGTTCATTCCGTGGCCGTGATGCTCGGCGATGTAGCCGTACGCGTGGTTTTTCGGGATGGCCAGCCCAACCCCTGCGCAGATAAGCCGGTTCGGCTCATCAGTGGATGCCTCGGCGAGCACCACGAACGTAATGGCACCGGGGCGGAGTTTGGCGATACCATCCTTCGCGGGAATGATCTTGGCGCTGGTCGGGTAGATGGAGGAGACACGGACGAGGTTTTGTTTCTCGATCCCCGCTTCGCGCAGCGCCAGCTCAAATGACTGCAGGCGATGAACGTGCCTTCCCGCGCCCTTGGTGAAGAAGATTTCTTTCGGCATCAGATCTTCAGAAAGCATTGGTTGCCTTTTTCATATAGCCCATTGTCCAACTCTAAAGCGTCTTGTTCCAGTCCGGTGGCAGCAAAAGCACCGGGATTCGCGTGTTCTTAATCATTTCCACCGGGACATTGCCTGCCAGCAGGCGAGCAAAAACGTTCTTGCCGGTCAGTCCAAGCACGATCAACGATACGTCGCGCTGTTCTGCCGTACTCAGGACCGCACTGGCAATGTCATCGGAGAACAGCAGCAGACTTTGCACGGCGATCGACTTCTCCTGAAGCTGCTGCCGCAGGGCGCTTATGGCCGTTTCGCCTTCGGCCTGTTCCTGTTCACGCATCTGGCCGCCCGATGGGCGTGAGACATGGACGATCAGCACCTCGGCGCCGATCTTGCGGGCCAGATCAATCACTGGCTCGGCGACTCGGTTGGCCGCCCACGGACTGCTGATCGCGACAAGAATCCGGCTCATTGGCTCATCCTCATCACCCCTGTTGGTGCAGGTTCAATTCATCCATCAACTCGCGCATGCGTCGCAGCGCTTTGCCGCGATGGCTGATCTCATGCTTCTTCTCTGATGGCAGTTCCGCGGTCGTGCAGGCAAACTCATCAAAGTAGAAGAGCGGATCATACCCAAACCCGTTCGTGCCGCGAGGGGCGCGGATGATTCGCCCTTCCACGGTGTCTCGCACAGTCAGGATGATCTGCCCCTGCGGGTTGGACAATGCCAGGGCGCAGACGAAGCGAGCCGTTCGCTGCTCATCCGGCACATCGTGAAGCTGCTTAAGCAGCAGGGCGTTGTTATCGGCATCGCCCTTGCCTGCGTGGTTCATTTCGGCCCAGCGGGCGCTGTGAACGCCGGGCGTGCCCCCGATGGCGTCGACTTCCAGTCCGCTGTCATCGGCCATTGCCCACAGGCCAAGGGCCTTGGCGTAGGAGGTGGCTTTCAGGCAGGCATTGGCCCGGAAGGTAGCGCCGGTCTCCTCGACCGACGGGATTTCGCGATGCTCGCTCAGGTCGGTCCACGTAAAGCGGTCCTGCCCGAGCATTTCACGGAATTCCCGGATCTTTCCCTTGTTCGATGTCGCGATCAGCAGCTTCATGGTTTGGTCGTCGGCGCGACGGAGCTATTCCAGACTCTTGAGTTTCCCTGTTCCTGGTTGATCCTTCGGTTTGGGCGCGGGTGCAGGGGCCGGGCGAGGCGGAGCCGGCGGCTGCTGGGCATCGGGTTTCTTCTCACCGCCAGCAATCGCTGCGCCCCGGTTTGGTATGATCAGGAGCAGCGAGGGATTAGGGAGATCTTGTTCCTTGCCGTTCCGGTCCTTCACTCGCTTGCTGTAGACTTTGCCATTGGTGAAGAAGTAGGGATTCTTGTCCACCGCCGCCCGCATGCTCAAATCCAGGATTTCCACTTTCGGCGCGAAGACCTTGTAGTGCTTACCTTCCATATCGAAGTAGTCGGTTATGGCGTTCTTCGGCAGGGGGATGTTGTAGACTTTGATGATCGTGTTCGGGTCATCCGGCTGCGCTGCGGCATCCTTCTCGAGTTTCAATGCTTCCCTTGGCCAAGCCCCGACGCACACACCGCTGGTGGTTGCGTTGTGCAGGTAATAGGCCTCGACTTTGTCTTCGCGCAGTACTCTGACTGCCTCAACGGCGGCTTTTTTCCGCTCCGGGTTATCGCGGTATTCACCGATCAGTATGGACCAGTAGCGGTCGGGAGGCGTGTTCTTGATGTCCCACTCGGGAGGGCCTTCCGATCCCGGGCGGGGGATTTCAGCGGGAAACGAGAACGGGAAGAGGGCATTGCCGTCGGTATCGCGCAGAGCCTTGATATTCTTCAAATCCTGCCGAGCCCGCTCTGCTTCCTTGGGATCGCCACCTTCGACGTCGCGGAGAGGCGACGCCTTGTAGAAGCCGAAGAAGAGCGTGCTTTCATCTTCCCCCTGAATGACGTACCAGTCCTTCCAGTTCGTGAGCTTGACAACACCCTCTTTGGCACGCTTGGCCATCTCAACGCGGAGCGGGCCGGTGAAGATACGGCAGTTGATCGTCCACATCGCATCTTTGGGCAGAGCAGGATTGTCATCGGCCGCGCGCGCGACCACGGCCAATCCCCCCAACAGCAACGCCAGTAACAGCAGATATTTCATGGTATTTCTCCCGAACCATCCTTTGCCACAGCCAGCGCTGATGCCTGTTGCTGGGCGATCTGCCGGCAGCCGCATGTTGCAAGCTCAACCAGTTCGAGCAGTTGCGGATGACCGAAACCTTCGCCATTCTCGGCCGAGCCTTGGATCTCCACGAACTTGCCGCCTGCGGTATAGGCGATATTCATGTCCACGGCCGCCCGCGAATCATCATCATATGCCAAATCGAGCCGGACCTCGCCGTCAATAATACCAACGCTGACGGCCGATACTGGATCTACGATCGCCTTGGCGGGGTTGTAGTGTATTGGATCATATCGAGCCGGCAGAGGACCGGCGATTGGACGCGGTGGTGCGAGAATCTTCGCCGGCAGCTTGCGGACCGCATCGACCAGCGCCACATACGCCGCGCAGATGGATGCCGTCCGCGTGCCACCATCGGCTTGAAGCACTTGGCAATCCAGGGCGATCGTGTGCGGGCCGATCTTGGACAGATCAATGGCCGCACGCACTGCCCGGCCGATGAGCCGCTGAATCTCCGTTCCACGCGAATCGGTATGCCCGATCTTGGGCCAGGGCTTGCGCTGGGGGGTGGAGGCGGGGAGCATGACGTATTCGGCCGTTATCCAGCCACCTGGGCGGTCATCCTTCATCCATGGGGGGAGTTCCGGCGAGATGGCCGCTGTGCAGAGCACTACGGTATTGCCTTGTTCCCAGAGCACGGATCCGGCCGGTGTGCGCGTAAAACAGCGGGTGATCTTGATGGGGCGTAACTGGTCGTTGGTTCTGCCATCGGTTCGCATAAGGATTCAGGGCTGTCATCATAACAGGGCATGGCGTTTTGCGCAACCACGGTTGAGCTGGGCGGGCTGAGTGCTGAGCCAAATACGACAAAACGACGCAACGATGAGGAGGATCCATAGCGATGCTATTGCTTTGTGGCAGGGGATCGGGGCGGTAGAGTGGTACTGGATGGGGCCGTTGGGAAGAAAGCAGCAAGGATGAGAACGTATCGTGTGTTTGTTGTCGTATTGGCGCTGTTGAGCAGTATCAGGGGCAGCCATGGTTTGGCTACGGAGCAGGTGGGCCCCGAAAGCGCCCAAAGGGAACCGACGATCGCCCAGCCTGGTTGGCCGATGGGGATTACCGAACTGCTTCGGCACGAGTCGCGCGTCTATTCGATCTGGGTGAATGGCAATGAGAACTTCTACTTCAAAGCCAGTCCCGAGGGGATCAACGACCTGATCCGCTTGTTTTCGGAAACGCGAATGCGTGACCATGAGCTATGGATCAAGGCGGGGAATGATCACGTCAAGGCGTTCAACGGAGACATGATCAGCTATAATGCAGAGCTGCATGTCCTCGGGGGAATCGCGCGGGGCATGGCCCGGAGAGACGAGGGCTCCGATACCTATGAGCCGACGCTGACTCTGCTGGTTGATCCCGCTGCCGACCAGGCATTCTGGACGAAGATCACACTTCCTGACCATGTCATCCTGCACAGCGAGGTGGCCCAGTGCCCATTGATGGGCAGAGCAGCCAAGCCTCAGCGCAAAGTGTGGTTTGCACAGGTGCAGTTCGACGACGCCACGCCTGCTTGCGATTTCGAAGATGGAGTAACAACGAGGGTCACCCTCTGGGAGAGGGGCGTCAAGGCCGGGATCAAACTTGGCGAGGTCGGCCACGATGGGTACTTCCATGCGGCATTTTCCGAGAAGGAACTTGCGGCTCTGAAGACAGGCGCATCATGGCTAACGCTGACAATGGGCAACTGGGCGACCGAAGCGCGAGAAGATGATCCAAGGCTGAGCATCGATAGACTCTCCCTGGACAAACGGACTGGCCAGCCGGTCAAGATCGCTGCGCCGCAGTTCTATTATGGGCGGATTCTCTTTGGCGATGGTTCACCGCCAGTCCTGGATCCAGCTCCCTGGCCTGGCGCAGAAATCCACGTCGACTTCTCCTACGCCGGCAGCGCGCGCGTCGATTCCCAGGGCTATTTCAAGGTGTACTTCAGCAGGGAGCAGTACGAGATGGCCAAAATCGACAGGAGCCGAGAAAACATCTACATTCCAGACTACGAAAGCAAGGGCACCAGTACCGCCAGATTCGAATTCCCCGTATCGAAACTGTCTCGGAACAAGGAGCTTGCCGGCGTGGTGAAGATCCCCAGACGCGGTCCGTAAGTAGAGCGATCGGCACGAAGGAGTTGGACGAATGAAAAGCAAAGCAATAACGGCACTGCTATTTGCCTTGGCCGCGACGGCTTCTGTATTTGCTGCGCCCTGGGTCAATGAGGGTATCGGAAACGGAGCGGGCGCCCAGGTTATTGCCATGTCTCCCGCGGACCCCAAGTTCTTCATATACGGAAACGATATGGCGGGGGTGTTTACGAGTATCGATGGTGGCGCGAGCTGGCGAATGGTGGATTGGAAGCAGCTCAACAGTATTAAGTACCAGGGAAGAGGAAACGGCATATTCTACTGCACTCCGGTGTTTCATCCGACTGATCCGAATACGGTATTCGCCTTTGGCAGGAATAGAACGACGGCCGATGCGCTCTTCACGAGCACGGATAAGGGTGTCACCTGGAGCGTTCTGGCGCCAAAGTCCCAGTTCGGCAACAGCAATCTCATTTCGATCTACATCGACCGAGCCAATGCGAAGTTCATGTTGGCCGGAACGGCGGCCAATGCGTACCAAAGTACAAATGGTGGAAGCACCTGGATGGTCTGTCCGACGGTCGCCGGAAAGGTCCTTGGCTTTCTGGTTGACCAGTCGACCGGAAGCTATTTTGCCGCCACGGAAGATGGCGGGATCTACCGTTCCGACAACCGCGGTGTCACCTGGACGAAGAAGAATGGCACGCTGCCCGGAGGCGGCGCAATAACGAGCTTTGCCGGGGGGAGTACGGCAGGAAGTGCAGCCATCTACTGCATCGCCACGTCGAACGGTGATGTCTACCACTCGTCAGATCGGGGAGAAAACTGGTCGAGCGTGATGACAGGAATAGATAGCGCCCTTCACCTTCAAAAAGTGCTTGTTGCCGATGATCTTCCGACCACTGCGTATGTCAACGTCGCAGAGCGATCAAACAGCTACAACATCTATAAAACCACAAATAGCGGGGCTCGATGGACGAATGTGTATTCTCCGAGTTTGTCCGGGGGCAATGTGCAATTCGGCTATAAAGCGTATGAATGGGGAATCGGGCAATCGGGACCTTTGACGCAGGGAATCAATATCAATCCGGCCGATGCCAACCAGCTCATCGGCTGTGGATACGGCGAGATATTCCTTACGACCAACGGAGGGGGCGATTGGAACCAGATCTACACCAACTACGCCGACTCCGGGGTAAAGGCAGCCGGCAAAAGGTGGGTCACCAGAGGGCTCGACGGTATGACGACCTGGTTCTATTACATTGACCCGGCAAGGAGAAGTTACCGCTATGGATGCTACTCCGATACCGGCTTCAAGAGAAGCACGGATGGCGGGGCGACCTGGAGCGATAGTATGACCGGGGTCCCGACAGCATGGAGGAATACGTTCTACGAAGTGGCGTTTGACCTCGATACGCCCGGAACCATCTACGCCGCCGCGGCCAGGACCCATGACATCCCGCTGAACTCCACTTATCTTGCCAAGGGCTATGCGTATGCGGGGGGCGTTGTGAAGAGCGCGGACTTCGGGGCCACCTGGACCGATATTTCCACAGGCAAAGGTCTTCCGGTAACAACTGCCGCCCCCCGTTCAATTATCCTGGACCCATCTGACAAGGCTTTGTATGTGGCAATGATAGGAGACGGTGTATACAAACTGATCAGCGGCAGTACTACATGGCAACGCTGCTCATCCGGCCTGGCGGTCGGCGCGAACAAGAATGTCTGCACCTTGAAGCGGTACAAGGATGGGACCATATACTGCAGCATCACTTTCAACAGTACTGGCGTGCAGAAGGGTGGTCTGTTCAAGCTTAACAAAGATGAGCAGACCTGGTCGGAAATCACAGCGAGCACCTCAATACTCTGGCCGACGGAATTCGACATAGACCCGGTGGATCCCAATATCATCTATGTCGGGAGCGGGAGTAATGCGCAGGGAGGCTGTTTCAAAACCATGAACGGAGGAGCTTCCTGGACGAAGATACTGAGTGTTCCCGCGGGGTACGCGCCCATCATAGATCCTTCGGACAGGAACCGCATCTTCTTCACTTCCTTCGAAAACGGCATGCAGGTGAGTAACGACGCCGGGATGACCTGGACTGATTATCCGGGTGTGCCTCATTCCGGACCGCTTCATATGCTGTTTGACCGAGAGAGTGGAAGCACATTTGTGACCACCTTCGGCGGCGGCATCTGGAGGGACTAAGAAGGGAGACAAGGAGAAAGCTCTTGGCGGGCTTTTCCTTGTCTCCCTGTCAGGTGGTTTGCCTGTCGGACCTTACTTGGCCTCGACCAGGGACAGGATGGCCTTGGTCACGGTCTGGCGGTCGGCGATGAACTTCTGGGCGTCGAAGCTGTCGCGGTCCTTGCCGGCGACCAGGTTGATCTGCTGGTCATACACCGCTTTGGCTTGGGCGGCGGCCGGTGAGTTGGACTTTTCTTTGATCAGTCGCTGCAGGGTGCTGAGATAACGGTAGTCATTCAGCCCAGGCAGAATGTTGCCCAGCAGTGACAGGGAGGGAACCATGGCCTGCTGCTGGTTGGTGTTGTACCAGCAGTAGTCATCCTCGCGAGCGTCCAAGGCATAGTAGGGATTGCCGGCGGTGACGTTCAGGTGCCAGCTCACGCGATAGGCCAGGCCGTACTTCTCTACCAGGGCCTTCATGTAGCGGCCGTAGGTCCAGCGGTTGCCGCCGTTGTAGAATGAGAACTGGTGGCCCTTGTCGCGGATGAGCTTGATCGAATCCGCATCGTGCAGGTTGAGCGAGGGCATGGTCAGGCTGGTGACCAGACCGTAGTGGGGATTCGTGGGATCGTTGCCGGTCATGGACGTCGCACCCATGAAGGTCTGGTACTTGAGGTTCAGATCGCGACGGACCTTGTCGTGCAGGGCGGCGTTCTTGGCTGAGCCGACAGCGGCATCGCCCAGGGGTTCATCGCATAGATTCCAGGCCACCGGCACCCAATTGGCCTTGGCGGCATGCTCTTCGATGCCGCCGTAGATTGCTTTGAGGAAGGACTCCATATTGGGGAAGCCGGCGTTCCTGGCGGCTTGCTCATCGGGTCCGGCGGCGCTGCCGTACATGTTGTAGCCCAGGCCCGAGGCACCATAGCTGCTGACCATCTGGGTGTATCCGTGGTCGCGGAGGGCTTTCATCTCCTTGTCAGCGCGGGTGAAATCGAACGTCACCTTGCCGGCGGCGGCCCTAACGGAGATGTTGGGCAGCGCAGTCACGGTGGTGAAGCCGTTCTCGCGCAGCGAGGTGAGGCACTTCTCGAACATCTGCCATTCCCACTGCTGGCTTGCCGAATCACTGGGCCAGGGCAAGCCGATGCCCGCGCCCCAAGGTCCGGCGGCGATGTCGGTCACCTCATCCAAGGCGAAGGGCAGCACAGTGAGAGAGACAGGAATCTCCTTGCTCGGACCGTTCTTGGGCTTCACGGTGATCTTGCCGGCGTATTTGCCGGGTGCGGCGTCATTGGTGATCTTGGCGCGAACCCAGAAGTTGCGTGTGACTTTGGCCGATGGCGCGGGCAGCGGCCGCCAGTAGCGCGGGCCGACGGTGTAGACTGAGCCTTCCATGGTCACGCGGTTGATGCGGTAGTCGATCCAGCCAGAGGCGAAGGTCTTGGCGTCGAGTTTCGCGCCGTTGGGGCCGGCGAAATCTGAGAGAGCGAGGTCGATCTCGCCGATGTCGCTGCCCGGTTGCAGAGCAAAGTTGATCGCCTGCTCCTCGCCCTTGGCCAGGGCGTAGCTCAACCCGTCGGCGGGAATTGCATCCTCCTGGCGCGGGCCGTCAAAGGCGTTGGCCATCGTCATTCCACGGGTGAACAGGACATAGCCGTCGGCCGGGGCTTTTGCCCCCGTGGCTTTGGGGACGATCTGCTTGAAATAGTCGTTGAACTGATTCTTCCGTTGCTCGGTGGTCCAGTCCCAGAACTTCTGGCCCTGCTCCATCTTGTCGGCCGGATAGAGGACCAGTGCTGAGAGAGTGATTCCCCAGTTGCCATCGCTTTGGAAACCCAGGTCCAACTTGCCGTCGGTCACGTCCACGTCGAACTGCTTGATGTTGAACATCTTCTGCACGTACTGCTGGAAGGTGTCCAGGCCGGGCAGGTCTTCCTGCATGGCGTTGCGGAAGTAGGACTTCTCGAACTGGGCGAGGTCCATCTTCTCATCGACCACCGGCTTGCCGTTGGCGGTGACCTGGCGATGGGTGTAGGTCTGCACCTCACCCCAGAATCCGCCGGGGCAGTCGATGTTCATGATGACGTGGTATCTGCCATTGGGCACATCAACGCGGAAGGCGGCGCCGGAGGCGACGACGAAATCCTGGAACAGAGCATCGGGCTGGAAACCGTCGAAGGCACGCGGGGTGTCGCCGATAAAGCCGAAGCCGCGGCCTTTGGTATAGGCGATGCTGGGATCGACGGCTCGGTAGCCGCGCATTACGGGGGATTTGGGCAGGCCAAAGTCAAAGGCCTGAAGGCCCGGGAATTGCACGCTGGCGACGTCGATGCGTTCCAGGCGGATGTTATCGAAGACCACGGGCCATTTCTCCGGGGCCAGCACCAGTCGGGTGACCATGTTGCTGACCAGAGGCCGGCCGGGCCGGGACTTTTCGCCGACATAGATGTCGGTGGGCAAGCTCACGGTGCTCCTGCCGGGAGGCAGGACGGTGGAGTAGTTGACGCGCGTCCAGTAGTCGCGGCTCTGGGCATCGCGGATCTCGAGATTGAGCATGGCCAGCTCATCCTGAGGATTGAAGACGTCGATCTTCAGATAGTCGTACCCACTCCAATCCTGGGGCTGATCGCAAACCGTCGCACCCTTCTCCACGAGCAAGCCGGACTTGCCCTGCGGGGCGTTTTCGCTAGTAATCGTTCCGCCGTCGAAGGGAGCCACCTTGCCGTTCTCAAAATCGAAAAGGACCTTGACCGGCGGGCCGGCCGCGGCCGCTTCGGCCTTGATCGCGACGCCGAGAGACAACACCATCGTCGCCAGCACTCCAATCAGAGCGCTCCATCTTGAACTCATTGCGATTCTCCTTCGATGATTTCCATCCCCGTACCCACGAACGATGGGGCATCTCACCACATTGGGTGGAAGGATTCAAGCAGGATGGAGGAGTCAGAGGTCAGAAGTCAGAAGTCAGAAGTCAGAAGTCAGAAGTCAGAGGTCGGAGGTCAGAAGTCGGAGGTCGCGATGTGGATGGCGCAGGTGCGCAGGTTGTTGGCGGGGGTACCCCTGTGCGTTAAGTACTGTGGGGGTATGCGGTTAGGTGGATATTGGGGGAGGAGGTGCGCAGGTTCCGAGGAATAGCGGATATCGGATTGCGGATTGCGGATAGCGGCGGAGAGGGAAGGACGCGGCGACACGGGGACGCGGGGACGAGGGGGCGACGCGGAGACGCGGAGACGCGGGGACGCGGAGACCGATACGTAGTACGTAGTGACGTGATACGTAGAGAAGGGGGAGGTGCTCAGGTTCGCGACGAGCTTCGTGCAACGTGTCGCCCCAATGTTGCACGGGGGAAATGGTGGTTCTGAGCGGTAACGGCCGTGGTGTGGGGTGGGTCTTGCAACATGAATGTTGCATGCGATGTTGCATGCGATGTTGCATGTCCAACGAGTCGAGGGAAGGACGCGGCGACACGGAGACGCGGAGAGCCTGCCAAGGATGAACCAGAAGCAACGGCCGCGGAAATAATGTGTGACAATCTGTGACAAAGTGTGACCCCGGCGCAGCCGGGATTTCGCTTCGCTCAACATTGGGGAGGAACGTAATACGTGATACGCCATGCGTTGAAGACCAAGAGGGGGTGGACGTGGTCCCGCGGAAATAAAGTGGGACAATTCGGGACATTCTGGGACATCTGACGAGGAAGGATGAAGGCGGAAGGATGAAGGATGAACCAGGCAAGCAACGTGACATCGTCCTGGCGATGCGCTGCGGCGGTATTCGGTTGTCAAAGAGCGAGGACGCGAAAAAAAAGACATCTCTCTATATATAAGGGGTGATTTGAAGGCTGCCAAAAATGGAAGTCGAGGAATGACAAGGGGTTAACGGAAGCCAAAACTCTTTTGAGAAGTTTTGGCCCCCAACCCGCGCCGCCGAACGGCGGCTCCAAAGCCCGCCGCCGAAGGCGGCTTAAACCAGGATGCGCCGGCCGCGCCGGCGCGTAGCCCGTAGGGCGCTATAGCGTCAGCAAGCGTTCCACGTACGCGTGGTGGAAGCGGGGGCGGCCCAAACAGGACGCCATCGCCGGGGAGCGGAGCGACCAGCAGGCGTTCCACCACCCGTACAACAGCGCCGGGGCGAGGTGCGCAGGGATCAGGTGCCCGATGAAATATGCTTTGACCCTTTCCGACCACAGATAGACAAGGATGCACACAGGCAGATTGCGATCTCCCATGTGGAATCACTGCTGATCCACATCCACGCCACTTTCGTCGGCCTCGTCATAGACGCGCTCGATGTATTCTGAGTCTTCGTCGGAGATCGTCAGACTCTGCCGGTATTCCAGAGCTTCAGGATCGATCGTGTAGAGGACTTCACCGTCGTGATGCTGTTCCACGATATGGCGTATGCTCTCAAGGTCTGTCTTGAAAAACTCCTTGCGCGGATTGACCTTATTGATCTTTTGCCGATGGAGTTCGCGATGGAGCGCATTCTCGAGCGACGGCGCATCGTCACACTTGATCATCATATGAACGTCGTAGGGGAAGGGAACGGATGCATTCCCCAGCTCATTTACTCTTTCGAGGGGCTCAAGTCGCCGCGTCATACCGACCTTGAACACTTGCTCGCCAAAAGATCCGATGTTCGAGATCACATACACGTAGCCGGCCTTGGTCTGCTGCGCCATCGAGATGGCTCGCTGCGATTTCGCCTCTGCCTCGGCCAATCTGACCTCCAGCTTTTCCACCTCAGCAGTGTGTTGGTCCTTTGCTGCCGCAAGCGCCTGGTCGAGAGCTGCGCGGATCGCTGCCTTCTCTCGCTCCAACTGCTTCAACTCCCGGTCGACCTCTCTTTGCAGCCGCTGTTCTTCGCGGATCTGAGCTGTGATCCGCGCCTGCTCCTCTCGATCGATCGCGATCTTCACGACTCTCTCGAATCGCGCTTTCAGGTCCGCAACGAGTGTCTGCTCCTTGTCCGCCGGCACCTCAAAGCCGATCTCGCGACAGCGAACGATTACATCCAGAAGCCGCTGCTTGCATGCGCCGAAGTTCAGGGGCGTCAGTCCATTTGCAGTGGCTTTGACAGTTTCCGCGAGATACCGCTCCGCGAGGCTGCGACTTCGTGCATCGAGTTCTGTCTGCCGCTGCGCCTGCAATTCAATGTCGAGTTGCAGCTTGTTGACGTTCACATCGATGTTCTGGAGATCTCGCTTCAGGATTGCGTTCTCTCCCTTGAGTTCATCGTATGAAATGATGCGACGGTCCCACTCGCGGCGCTGATCTTCTATCCTTCCAGCACGAGCAGCAAGTTCGCCGTTCTTGAGATCGATCTCTCGTTGGGCTGTGGCCATCAATTCTTGCTGCTTGCGCGCGAGGGATTCCTGTGTCTGTTGTCGCTCACGTTCGAACGCAGCCGCCCGCTTCGCCAGTTCATGCTTGGCGACCTCTAGGTCGCGACTGAGCGTTTGTCGCTCCAGTTCGAGCTCAGTCTTCCGCTTGGCCAGGTCATGGTCTGCCGCCTGTAGTTCCCCAGTACGCACTGCAAGCGAAGCCTTCTGGGCCTCCACCTCATCGCTATGCTTCATCACCTGCCGGTGCTTGGACATCAGGTAGAGGAAGAGACATACCGCACCTTGCACCAGGCCGACGAAGAACACCAAGACATAGAGCATGATCAAGGATTCCCGGTAGAAGACTCGCTGGTAAGCAGAACAAAACAACTATTGGCGCCACATTGCGGACATCGGACGGGCTCCAGAAGCATGGCCTTGGGAGCCACTATCTGACTACCGCAGTCTGAACACTTCGCAGGGACTGGCTGCCCTAGCCGCGTGCGCAGCGATAGACGATGGGAGTTGTTCTCAGGTGTCCGCTGAACAAGCCCCATGTGTTCCCAACTCTCCACCACGTATCGCCAGTGGTTCTGTTCGCCCCCAAGGGTCTGGCCCAGTTCATCTTGCCGGCAATCGGGATGGGCCTCCAAGTGGTTCCAGAGTCGATGATTCATCCACACACAATCGTGCGCTGCGCGAAGCATCTCGCCAAGGTCGTCGCCGGTGTTGCGCTCGATCCGGCGGTACTCATCCAATACTTCGGCGATTTTCGTGAGGCTCTTGCTGTCCAGGAGCAAAGGCGCGTACGCGAGCACAAGGTCAAATGCGGACACGCTGTCGAACTCCTGCGCCTCGTATTTCCGAGCATACTGCATCATGCCATCGATGTACGGGCATGCTTCCAATGCAAGGTTGACGGCCGATTTGAACAGGCCGTTGCTAACGGCGTTTTGAGCCGCTTGCATACGCCCGTTATACTCGACGGAGCACTGCTCCATGTCTGCCTTCTTCATCGCCATCGTGCTTATCCTTCCGTGCGTACGTCCACTCCGCGGCGCGTGATGTGCCGCACCAACGTCTGGACGGATAGCGTCTTGCCGACCATGAGGCGGGATATTTGTGATTCACTCACCCCGGACGGCCGCGAGAGTTCGGCGCGGGTGGTTCCGGCTTTCTCGGCTGCTGTGGTGATGCTTGTTCTTACCCGATTTATTATGTTTCGTTCGCACATTCCCATTGCCCACAGTGTACCTTGTCGATACCCATAATTGCCAGAAGTATTCCGCCGGGCTGCGCAGCTATGCGCAATGGCGAACACTCGCTGGTTTCGAATGGGATGGGCAATCCACCGACTGCGACTTAGCCATGTTGCCTCCTGGGCCATCGCGTTGTGTTTGCCACCCTATAGCCTACTGACTCTCGCGCTTCAACGGAATACCGGCCGGACAGCCTGAAGGCTGGACAACTAACGCACACTGAAGTGTGTACAACGAACGATACGCGGATATCGAAAAGCGGATAGCGGAAACGAAAAGGTCCCGCCGCGGCGGGTAAACTGCAGTCAGAAGTCAGGAGGTACGCGAGGTGGCGTGCTACGTGGTTTCCTGGGGGGAGATTGCATCACAAGCGGCTCTGTCTCGGTCGTAGCGCCTTTATCGTCCGCAGATGCACGTGTAGAATCAGCTTTCGATGCTGATCTACCTGGACATGTGCTGCCTCAAACGCCCGTTTGATGACCAGTCTCAGCTTCGGATCAAGCTTGAGACCGAAGCGGCACTTGGGCTTCTGGGCGCTGAATCCGACTCAGTCCGGCTTGTACGGTCCAGTGCGCTGGTGCTTGAGAACTCACGCAATCCCATCGCATCCAGGGCCGCACGTGTCGCGCTCTGGTTGCGCGGCGGCCCGCGGCCTCAGCAAGACATGGTCGTGCTCGAGCAACGTACGGCTGAGCTGATGGCCATGGGGTTTCGGAACTTCGATGCACTGCACGTTGCGAGCGCGGAGTCGGTCGGCGCCGATGTGCTGGCAACGTGTGACGATCAGTTTTTGGCGACGGGCCGTCGAAGCCAGGATAAGATGAGAGTGCGCGTGGTTGGTGTGGTGGAACTGGCCAGAGAGGTGCTGCGATGAGTGTGACCGTGCTGGAACCGAGAGAATTGAGGGCCCGTGGTTTTGAGGCCCTGGTCAATTCGCTTGGCTGGGTAAATGCCGTGCGATTCATTCAGCAATACGAATCCAGCCCTCTGGACTACACCACCGAGCGGGCGCGGATTCTGCCGGACTGGGACGCGAAGGAGATGGTCCGACAGATGCAGTCCGAGCAGAAGTAAAGATACCCACCGTTTGGCAGAGGCCGGTGCTGCGTCGCTCCGGGTGCCGGAAGCACGGGGTAAGCCCTGCCGTCATATTTCCAGGATCAACGCCAGCCTTAAGACTTCCGAATCGCTCCAGGCCTGGGCGCAGCAGCCGGCGGGGCGTTGCGGCTCGTCGGCGTCGAAGACTTCGGCGATGTGGCCCAGGCAGTTGTGGTTCATGTGCTCGATGAGCGGGGCGAGCCACTGGCGGCACTGTGCTCTGGCCGCTTCGCTGTTGCGGTTGACCTTCAGATAGGCTTCCAGGAAGGGGCCGATGAGCCAGGGCCAGACGGTGCCGTTGTGGTAGGCCTCATCGCGCTGGTAAGGTCCTCCCTCCATGCGCGGGCGATAGTGAGGGTTGCCGCGGGCGAGTGTGCGAAGGCCGTAGGGGGTGAGCAGTTCGCGCTGGACTACTGCCACCACGGCCTGCTGCTCGTCGAGGTCCAGCGGGCTGTGTGGGAGGCTGACGGCGAAGATCTGGTTGGGACGGATGGCCGTGTCCCGCCCGTTGCTGTTGAGCACATCCGCGAGGCCGCGGAAGGGGCTGATCCAGAATGCTTTGCGGAAACTCTCCTTCACTCTGGCGGCCAGGTCTTTGCGCCGCAGCAGCATCAGGGCGTGATACCAGAGGGCGTTGATCTCTACCGGCTTGCCATCGCGCGGGGTGAAGGCAATGCCCTCACACTTGGCGTCCATCCAGGTGAGTTGGGTGGAGGGATCGCCTTGGGTGATCAGGCCGTCGGCGCTGTCCATGCGGATGCCGTAGCGAGTTCCCTTTGCATAGCCATCGGCGATGGCGTTGCAGGCGGGTAGGAGCGTATCGCTGAACGTCTGGCGATCGTTCGTGGCCTGCAGGTATGCGTAGACGGTGTGGATAAACCAGAGGCTGGCATCGACGGTGTTGTAGCTGGGTTCGCCGGTGTAGTCGTCGAAACGATTGGGGATCATGCCTTCGCTGACGTGCTGGGCAAAGGAGACCAGTACATCGCGGGCATCGGTGTGCCGGCCGGTGGAGAGCAGGAGGCCGGGGAGGGAGATCATGGTGTCGCGGCCCCAGTCGAGGAACCAGGGGTAGCCGGCGATGACCGTTTTGCCGGTGCGGTGGCCGCCGGAGGGGGGGAGGGTTTTGTCGACGATGTAGGCATCGGCGGAGGACCAGAGCCGGGCGATGGCCGGGCTGGTGGTTGTGGGCATGGGCTTGAGAATCGCCTGCCGGGCAGAGGTGCGGGCCGCCAACTGCTGATCGAAGTCGGGGGTGTCGAAGGGTTCGGATGCCGCCCAGAAGGTGAGGGCGGATTCCTGATCGATTTCGCAGACGAAGCGGCCGGGATTCCAGAGGTCCTCCTGCGAATCGAGCCCGCGAGATGCCTCGATCGGATACAGATGTCCGTACCACCAGTAGGGTTTGTCTTCCCAGGTGGCGCGGTCGCAGGTCATCTGCAGGTGAAGCTTGTCGTGCGTGATGGTTACGTGGCGATTCCAGGAGCCCACCTGAAACTGGGCATCGGTTCCGTGGCGCAGAGCGTGGTAATCGCGCATGGCGACGAAGGGCAGAAGTTCCAGGCGGACGTGGCGGCCGCCGGGGCGAATGCGATAGCGGACGCCTATCAGGTTCCGCCGCCAGCAGAGAAGCAGTTCCTTCTCGATCTCCACCTGGTCGTCGATTTGATATGTCCATTTGGCGGTTTCGCCCAGGTCAAAGCGACGGAGATGTTCATAGCCTTTGGGGTGGACCTGCCCGCCCCCGGCGAACTGATTCACAGAGAGTTCAAATGGCTGGTCGGCCTGGCCATCAAGGGTTACCACTTCGCCAATGCGGCTGAGCAGACAATAGCGGTCGGCCGGCGGTTTTAAGGCGGCACAGAGCAGGCTGTGATACCTGCGGGTGTTGCAGGCGAGGACCGTTCCGGAGGCAAAGGAGCCCAGGCCATTGGTGAGGAGCCATTCCTGATGGATATGGGGTTCCCATTTGCCGCGAGTCTCGATGGAATATAGATGCACCGTGTAGTGAGTCTACGTGGGGCTTACCCGGCGGGACAAGGCCGAATGTCCCGATTACTCGATATCGGGGTTTGTTACTGAAGTGCCCATCAGGCATAATCAGAGACCATGGCCAAGCGACGTACAGAACGCTCCTCCGAGAAGCCTTCGGGTTCTCCAAGTGGCAAGAACAAGACCAAACGTGCCAAGCCAGGCCCGGCGGCGAAGATGGCCGAGCCGCCGACGAAGACAGATCGGGTACAGTCGGCTCCATCTCCCGTCGCGCAGCATCCGGCAGCGCGAGCGCAGCCGCATGCAACTGCTGCCACGCATGCCACGCCGGCGCCGCGTTCCATGCCTTCAGAGCCATCGCCGCATGCCAATCTCCCAGGCATGACGAGCGCCCGCGAACAGGGAATTCCCTCGCCTTCGATTCCGGCGCCGGTGCATCTGCATTCGATTCCGCTATCCCAGCAGTCGTCGCGCATCAGTGATACGCCACAGCGCGACTTCGGCCAGCGAACGGTTGCTCACAGGCGACCGGAACAGGTTGAGGCACCGACTCAGGTTACCGGGCAGGGCGGTGAGGACGGTCCGCAACCGCTGCTATTTGAGGTCGGGTGGGAGGTCTGCTGGCAACTCGGTGGCATTTATACAGTGTTGCGAACCAAAGCCGCCGCCATGATGAAGCGGTGGGGGGATCGGTACTTCCTGATCGGACCGTATAACCCACAGACGGCCGCGGTGGAGTTTGAAGAGCAGCCGACGGAGGGATACATCCGCCAGACGCTGGACCAGCTTCGCGCCCAGGGCATTCCCTGCCACTACGGCCGCTGGCTGGTTCCGGGTCGACCGCATGTCATCCTGCTTGATTACCGCGCCCGCTTCACCCATCTCGATTCGGACAAGTACTACATGTGGAGGGATCACGGGATCAGCCTGGTTGCCGGTGATGGCGAGGTGAATGAGGTGGTCGCCTTTGGCTTCACTGTGACCGAGTTCTTCCGCAATCTCCTTCAGTTCGCCAAGGACCACCCGATCCTTGCCCATTTCCACGAGTGGATGGGCGGCGTCGCCGTGCCGCGGATCGCACATCTGCAGCTTCCGATCGCGACGGTCTTTACCACTCATGCAACGATGCTGGGACGATATCTGGCTTCGGATAATCCCTGGTTCTATCAGCACCTGCCGTTTCTTGATGGCGAGCGTGAGGCTCAGCACTACGGTATCTATCCGCGGCACCAGATCGAGAAAGCGGCCGCCCATGCGGCGACCGTCTTCACGACGGTTTCGGATGTGACTGGGTTTGAGGCCGAGAAACTGCTGGGGCGCAAGCCCGAAGTGATCGTGCCCAATGGATTGAACATCCAGCGGTTTGCCGCACTGCACGAATTCCAGAACCTGCACCGGAAGTACAAGGAAGCGATTCACGATTTCGTGATGGGGCACTTCTTCCCCAGCTATAGCTTCGATCTGGACAACACAATCTACCTGTTTACGGCAGGGCGCTATGAGTACCGGAATAAGGGCATGGACCAGTTCGTCGAGGCTTTGCATCGGCTGAACTGGCGTCTGAAAGGGATACAGGATCGACCGACGGTGGTGGCCTTCATCATCACTCGTGCCCCGACGCGCAGCTACAACGTCAATGTGCTGCAGAACCACTCGATGTTCGCCGATCTGCGTGCCACGTGCATGGATATCCAGGAGCAGATGGGCAGCAACCTGTTTGCATCAGTTGCCCGCGGCCGGATTCCGGGTTTGCAAGAGGTCATCACGGATGATGCGGCGGTGCGTCTGAAGCGCGTCATGCATGCATGCCGCACCGGGAGGCAGCCGTCCATTGTGACCCATGACATGATCGATGATGCCGGCGATCCGGTTCTGAAGCACCTGCGGCACAGGCAGCTCTTCAACGCCGCTGATGATCCGGTGAAGGTGGTGTTTCATCCTGACTTCGTCTCGGCGACCAGCCCGCTGTGGCATATCGACTATGAGCACTTTGTTCGCGGATGCCACATGGGCATCTTCCCCAGCTACTACGAGCCTTGGGGCTATACACCGATGGAGTGCGTCGCGATGGGTGTGCCGGCAGTGACGACTGATCTGTCAGGCTTCGGCGCCTATGTGCAGCATGAGATTCCCAACCATGCCGAGCAGGGGTTGGGGGTGATCAACCGGCGGACGCAGAACTTTGACCAGTCGACCAATGAACTGGTTGACCATCTCTTCAGCTTTGTCCAGCTCTCGCGGCGGCAGCGGATCGAGCTGCGCAATCGCACCGAGCGACTGTCAGAGCTGTTTGACTGGTCGGTGCTGAGCCGGCATTACACCGAGGCCCACAACCTGGCGCTGGCCCGAAGGGGATTGATCCGGTCGGGGGCCGTGGAAGTCCGCGTGGTGTGACAGAACCAAGAAAGAACCCGGCATCGGTGATGCCGGGTTCGCTGGTTTTTGGTTGCCGCGTTGCGGTTAACGCTTCGAGAACTGGAAGCGCCGACGTGCGCCGCGCTGGCCGTACTTCTTACGTTCCTTCATACGGCTGTCACGAGTCATCAGACCCGCGCCGCGGAGGGCGGCCTCAAGGCTGGGGTCGTACTTGGCGAGGGCGCGGGCAAGGCCCATCACGATCGCGCCGGACTGGCCGGTCTGGCCGCCGCCGATCGTGGTCACATGGATGTCCATCTTGCCGCCGGTGTTGGTTACTTCCAGGGGCAGGAAGATGATCTTGCGGTCTTCTTCCTTGGTGAAGAAGTCGTTGATCTCGCGTTCGTTGATGGAGATCTTGCCGGTGCCGGGCCGGATGCGGACGCGGGCGACGGCGCTCTTGCGCCGGCCGGTGCCCCATACGAACTTGGTGGAACCACCGGCGGGCATCGGGATGCTGCCGGCGACGTTTGTAGCAGGGGTCTGAGCAGTTTCAGACATGTTCTGTTTTCGCCTTTTGTTTCGCCGGTCGCCGCGGCGGCCGACTACGCCATGGGCCCGGGCTTGCGCGCCCGATGGCCGGGTTGGTTTGTACCATTACATTGTGATGGTCTTGGGCTGCTGAGCGGAGTGCGGATGCTCAGTAGCGCGGTAGACCTTCAGTTTGCCCAGCATGTGCCGGCCGAGGCGGCTCTTGGGCAGCATGCGGCGAATGGCCAGCTCGATGAGCTTCTCGGGATGCAGTGTGCGCATCGTCTCAAAGCTGTAGAGCTTTCGGCCGCCGGGATGCTTGGAATAGGTATCCCATTCCAGGGTCTCGGCCTTGCGCCCGGTGACGCGGATCTTCTCTGCGTTGAGAACGATCACGAAGTCGCCGGTGTCGACATTGGTGGTGTAGGTGGGCTTGTGCTTGCCCTGGAGAATCACCGCAACCTTGGAAGCCAGGCGGCCAAGCACCTGGTCAGCGGCGTCAATAACGACCCAATCGGCCTTGACTTCGCCGGGTTTGGGCTGGTAAGTGGTCGTGCTCATTGTCCGTATCCTTTTGTCTGCTCTACGGCCGCGCAAGATGCACGGCTCGCCTGATTACAGGGAGGGAACAGTCTACGGGTCGGGCGTGATGTGTCAAGGTGGCAGAGTGGAGAGTGGGAGAGGGCGTGAGGGGGAGAGGGGAGAGGCGGTTGTGGATAGATGGGCGGAGGTAGTGATTATTCCGTAACAATACAGAAGGGTGTCGCTCGGAGCGAGCGACCCACTTGCCATGGCGCTCAGGATGGGTGGCAGAAGTCGGAAGACAGGAGTAAGGAGGGCGACATGTAGCAGGATCGAGTTCGGGGCATCCGAGGCGTAAGTAGCGTATCTGGCAGGAGTTGGAGCAGGGCGCGGCGGCGGGGATTGGCCGTGTGATATCGCACGTGTTGCATGGACGGGTCAGCCTTGCATTCATAAGTGGCGATGCCAGCTAAGCTTAGGGATGTTCTTGGCGATCTGTTAGGTGGTGCATTTGTGCTGCAAAGTATCACATTGCGATGCAGATATGTTGCATTGTATTGCAATTACATTGAAAAGTGTAACATGCGCTAATAGCGGAAAGCTGATAGCGAGGATGGGAATTGGCGGACACAGCTATTTGGTCTTGGACCCAGTTTCTGCATCATATGCGCCGATGTCCAGAGCGCCAGGGGCTCCGCGGCGGTTGAATCCATGATCTTTCACGCAGGGCTTGAAGCCCGGAAGTGCGGCATTGACATCCTTGAGTGCGGCGAGCCAAGGGGCAGAAGGGGCCGTCGGCGTGCCCGAGGCGGCGTTAGCCAAGACCAGAGCGATGGCCGCGGAATACTCTCCGGAAGGGGTCCCAGCGCCGATGAGGGGTGAGTTGGGGGTGGGGCGGAAGTCGAACGTTTCGACATCCTTGAAGCCCGGATCATCGCCGTAAACGGTGTTTTCCAGGCCTGCGGGAATAGAACTGACGCCTGTGCGGATCCAGTTGTTGGAGCCGGTGATCGTGCCTTTGCCGTCGTGGCGGGCGAAGACTTTGCCCGGGCCTGAAAATACGTTATTGAGCAGTACGAGATTGGCATCTCCGGAAGGGAACGTGAAGACGAAATAGTCACGAGGGAAGAACGTGACGAAGGTGTTGTTGACGGCGACGACCGTTCCGTGCACTGTGCCGGAGCCGTCACCTATGCCCAGCAGCCGCCCCTGCCACAGGCCTTCGGTGGTGCGTTTGGCGATAACGTTTCCCAGCCAGAGGGTGTTGAAGGAACCGTTGGAGGCCTGCTCGATGGAATAGCCGAAATCCTCGTCTACCCAGTTGAAGGCAAAGATCGTGTTCTCACCGCGGGACTTGAAGTTCTGGCCGTCACGGGAGTCATGGATGTAGCAGTTCCTGACCATCTGGTGTTTGGCACAGAAGTAGAAGGCATGCGTTGGGTCGTGCGGTCCAGAAACAAAAGTGCCATTCCAGCCGATCTCGCAATTCTCGATCAGAATGTAGTCGGCATCTTTGGTGGCGAACCAGCCGTTTTCGTTGTGATGGCTGAAGCAGTTGCGGACGGTGATATTGGCGCCCTGGAAGTAGATCGCTCCGGCATTGTCGCCATAGCTTCTCTCGGCGGGCGCTCCATTGCCGCCCGCGCCCGCGCCTGCGGCCGCGGTGCCGGCGTCTGCGCCGGTCGTGGCTGAGAGAATACTGGGACTGTAACCGTGACGCGTGCCGATCGCGTGGCGGAACTCGATATTCTCAACGATGATGTCGTGTGAACTGGTCGGGAAGGTCAGCAGACCGCGATTGGTGTTGACGCGAGAGCCGTCAATGGCGGGACGGCGGCCGTCCCGGATGACACCGCGGACAATGATCGGCTTTTCAGGGGTGCCGCTCATATTGACTGTGATGCGCGGGCTTGTGGCGTAGTAGACCCCGGGCTGCAGCTCGATGACATCGCCCGGCTGCGCCTCCTGTTCAAGTGTCCGTTTGAGCTGATCGTAGGTGGCGACCTTGCGCACTGCGGCGGAGGGCGCGGGAGGTGTGCCAGGCTCGATGGAAGAGCAGCTTAAAAGCAGAACCAGCATGCAGAAAACCGCGCACGTCAGACACATGAATTGTATCACATTCACTCCGGTGCCCGGATCATCCGGGGTCTACCGAGAGTCATTGGATTCGCTTGCGTATCGGATGTCAAAGGGACATGCGGCAATGAAGCGTCATTTTACCTGGGACCGAGTTGGCCGATAGCTGCGCGCAAGTCATGTGCATTAAACGACTAAGGGATTTCATGGGGTGGGCGGATACAGCTGTTTGCGGGGCAGCACAATAGTTTGGTTGCCTGAACATCTGGGCACCACGGCCACAACATTAATCGGGAATCTATCTCAACAACTATTGCATCCGCTGTGCCATGTGTTTATCCTGTTTATGGTTGAGTCTGGCTATGTGGGTATTTGGAGGCGCCTGGCTGTACTGGAGGGTGTCTCCCCAATGGAGATCGGTGGGTTGTGATGCGCGTATTCAGCAGGCTAGTTTTCTTGGCGGCCGCGGCGGTTGTATCGTCGGTTCTGGCGGCAGATGAGACGTGGAACGGCGGAACCAGCGCCTGGGGTACCGCGGCGAACTGGGATGGGAACTTACCACAGCGCGTGCCGGTTAACATCGCCCCGTTCGATTTTGTGATCATACCGAGCCTCCCACTGGACACCGCGGACCCTATTCTGTCTACCGACGCGACGGTGGCCGGGCTGAGCATGGATTCCGGCACGCAGTTGACGTTGGACGGCAGTGGCAAGACTCTTCTTGTGAATGGGAACAATGCCCGTACGGCGCTCAATGGCACAATTACCCTTACCGGGACAAACTCCCGGCTGACTCTGGCCACAGGGCAGTCCAACTGGACAAATGGTGGCACGCTGGAGTTCGCGAATGGCGCGAACTTCACTGCCACGGGAGACAGCTACGGAACGCTCCGCACCCTCACCAACAGTGGCGCCATCATCCGGGCCAATGACGTAAACACGGTCGTCTACGTGCCGTTTACGACGATCAGCGGTGGGACGCTGGATGGCGCCTGGCAGGCACGATCAACAACGGGCAGTGCTTACTACAACGGCGTGCTTTCCTCGCATTGGCTGAGCTTTACCGGTGTTACGCTGGGCAGCAACTTCTCGGCTGTGAGCGACAGCACCTACACGGCGAACCTGATTCTGACTGGTTCGGTCACTAACAACAGCACTGCATTCAACTACCCCAGCTATGGCGCGATGAAGCTGGCCAGTGCCAGCGGCACGTTCACGTTTTCCGGTACGGGCAGCCTGACGCTGGCTGGGCAGAGTCTGAACGGGACTGGCGCCACCACCGTCACCACTATTGCCAATAATGGCAGCCATACGCTCGGCGGCTACGGGACGCTCAATGTCGCATCCTTGACGAACGCGGGAACGATTAAGGCCACGGGCGGCACATCCAGCACGCCACAGACCCTCTCTGCTACTGCTATCATCAGTACCGGCGCGATCGTGGTGGATCAGTACAACACGCTCTCTGCCAGCGGTGCGGTCCTTAGCGATACAGGCTCGACTGTTACGATGAACGGCGGCACACTTAGTGCCGGCACGTTCACGAACAAGGGCAGTCTGAGTGGCTATGGCACGATCGGTACGGTGGCAAACTCTGGATCCGTCCGAGCCACCGGAGGCACCGCCGGCACAGGCCGGACTCTGACCACCGGGACAATCTCCGGCGCCGGTACGGTCACGGTTGATCCGTACAACACGCTGCAGTCCACCGGGACGGTTAGCGGGTCGGCGGTAAGCGTCTACGGCACGTTCATTACCGATGCCTGCAATGTAAGCGTAGATACCTTGGATGATCACGGTGTGTTCCATGTTGAGCCGGGGAAGACGCTGGTGGCCACTGGGCCGGTGACGAGTGCCGCGGGCTCGGTGTTCGAGGCCAATGGCACGGTGACGGCGCCATCCGTGACGATCGGTGGAATTCTCCAGGGCAGCGGCGCGATCCATTCCACGGTGACGCTCGAAGGGACGAGCATCCTTTCGCCGGGCAATAGCCCGGGCGTATTGACGGTGGATGGCCTGACGGTCAGTGATGGCGCACACTACAACTTCGAGGTCGGCGATCTGGTGGATGTCTTCGGCACGCTGCAGTTCCTGCCGGGCGCGAAGATGGACGTTGCGGTTGAGCCGGGCCTGCCATTTGGGCTGTATACGCTGATGGCGGCGAACTCGGTTTCCGGTACGCCGCAGTTCACGATTAACGACCTTGACGTCGTGACCGTGCAAGATGGCCGGTTTATCCGCGCGTGGGTGCCAGAGCCTGCGATCCTCGGCATGGCTGCGGCAGTAGGTCTGCTCGCGCTGACGCGGCGAGCGCGAGCTGCTGTGAGCCTGTAACGACAGAATGGAAGCGGTCGAGCCACCGGTGGCTCGACCGCTTCTGTTTTTGGGCTACCTGCACTGGCCATTGCCGGTGACGATCCATTTGCTGGTAGTCAGGTCGGTGGCGCCCATGGGACCGCGGGCGTGAAGTTTATCGGTGGAGATGCCGATCTCAGCGCCCAGGCCGTATTCGCCGCCATCGGCGAAGCGGGTGCTCGTGTTGACCATCACGCTCCCGGAATCGACATCGCGGGTGAACTGCTCGGCTGCCCGCAGATCGCTGGTGAGGATCGCATCGGTATGGTGCGAGCCATGCTCATTGATATGGGCGACGGCTTCGTCGAGCGAATCGACGACCTTGATGCTGATGGTGAGGGCGAGGTACTCGGTATCCCAGTCGGCGGCGGAAGTGGGCTGGGCGGACGGATAGAGTTTGCGCGTGTGGGCATCGCCACGGACTTCGACGCCAGCTTTGGCCAGGTCAGCGCAGACCTGGGGAATCAGGCGGGTGGCGACATCCTTATGGAAAAGCAGGTGCTCGACGGCATTGCAGACGGCGCCGCCGGGATAATTGGTCTTGGCATTGACGCAGATATTGCGGATCTGCTCATCCATGCCGGCGGTCGCAGCGTCGATATAGATATGGCAGTTGCCGGTGTAGTGCTTGAGCACTGGAATGGTTGAGTCCTTGACGATGGCGCGGATCAGCGATTCGCCGCCGCGGGGAATAACCAGATCGATGTATTTGTCCTGCTTGAGGATGAGGGGGATGAGATTGCGGTCGGTGGTCTGGATGAACTGTACCGCGTTTTCATCGACGCCGGCATCTCGCAGGGCGGTTTTGATGATGGCGACGATGGCCTGATTGGAGTGGAAGGCTTCTTTGCCGCCGCGAAGAATGATGGCGTTGCCGCTCTTGAGGCAGAGGGCGGCGGCGTCGCTGGTGACGTTCGGCCGGCTTTCGTAGAAGAAGAGGATGACGCCCAGAGGCACGCGCATCTTGGTGATCCGCAGACCGTTGGGACGGACGTAGCCTTCGATCACCTGGCCGACTGGATCGGTCTGGGCGGCGATCTGCTCAACGCCGTCGGCCATGGCGGCGATGCGTTTGTCGTTGAGAATGAGGCGGGCGACTAACGACGGGGCGAGACCAGCCTTACTGGCCTCCTTCAGGTCGTTGGCGTTTGCTTCAATGAGGGCCGACTTGCCCTCGCGGATGGCTTTGGCGATGCGGAGGAGCACGGCCACCTTGGTCGCCCCATCCAGTCGCGCGAGATGGAAGGCAGCCTTGCGGGCATTTCGGCCGAGCAGCTCGACATATTGGGAAAAGTCGTTCATGGACGTGGGGATTATACGGTTAAGAGGCAACCGTGTAAGCGCCCTCTGGCATATTGTGCTGGGCCACAGCGACCGTGGGGGCAAAGTCCCTCGGCGGTGTCTGGATTGCTTAGGAGAAAACGCATGCAGCATCCTGCGTATACTTATTCACCTGGTGTCAGGTGATACGACAGACAACTGGCGCGGAACTTCATTGGGGCTTGTCGTCAATTGGTGTTGGCGAGGTAGCGGATGTCCCAAACGGCAGGAATAGAAATGCCGACCGATGATCCCGATGGCGCAGCGAGCCACAGCGCAGACCAGCCACAGAGCCGATGGAATGACATGATGGCATTCCTGGGCAGTTGGTCCAAGGCATGGATCACGGCGGCCAGTTTTCAGTTGGTCGTGGTTGTGGGCATCATTGACGTGATTACCGGCTACGAGGTGTCCGTGTCGCTGTTTTACCTCCTGCCGGTGTCGTTGAGCACATGGTTTGCCGGGCGTGCAGCAGGCGCATCTGTTGCGGCGTTCAGCACGGTGGTGTGGCTGGCGGCGGATCTGGTGAGGCGGCCGCACTATCACCATCCGCTGACACCGCTATGGAATGCTCTGATCATGGGGTTGTGGTTCGCGGTCGTCGTGACACTCCTGGATATACTCAAGTGGACGCACGCGAACCTCGAAGCGACGGTGCTGCAGCGCACCGGGAAGCTGCGGAACGAGATTGAAGGCCGATGCCGGGTGGAGGACCAGCTTACGCAGACCAACGCGGATTTGAGAGTGATCCGTCAGCAATTGCAGGAATCTCTTGACGACCTGCGAAAGTCGCATGCCGAACTGCAGCATACCCAGTTGCAGCTTATTGAGGCGGCGAAAATGGAATCTATCGGGAGGATGGCTGCGGGCATTGCCCATGAGGTGAAGAACCCCCTCATGACACTGAGCCTTGGGGCAGACTACCTATTTGAACGCGGCTCGACGCGGCATGATGAGGTGGAACTGCTCAAGGATATGAAGGATGCTGTGCAACGGGCCAGCGGCATCATCAATCTTCTGATGGACTACTCCAAACCACGTCCGCTGCAGCTTGTCAACGAAGACGTCAACAGCATTATTGAGAGCTCGCTTGAGTTGATGCGGCATCAACTGATCAAGCACAATGTGAGCGTGGTCCGGAAACTGCAGGTGAGTCTGCCGCCGCTCTTACTCGACCAGCGGCGGATGCAGCATGTGTTTCTGAATCTCTTCACAAATGCCGTGCAGGCCATGTCGGGCGGCGGCACGCTTACAGTACGCAGCCGCGCGGAGGCCGATGCGACGTCTGAAGCTCCGGGCGGCGGGACAGCAGGCGGGGCGGGGCGCGTTTTCGTCGAGGTCGAGGATACGGGCCCGGGAGTCCCACAGGAGCACATTGCCAGCCTGTTCGAGCCCTTCTTCACCACCAAAGGGCCGGGCGAAGAGACGGGATTGGGCCTTTCAATTGTGCAGCGGCTCGTGACAATTCACGGGGGTTCCATCGCGGTCGGCAACTGTCCGGAAGGTGGGGCGCGGTTTGTTCTGACGTTCAACTATAGAACGAAAGGATAGCCATGGCGGCGAAGCGAATTCTGGTCGTAGACGATGAATTGGGGATCACGCGAGGGATCATGATGAACCTCGAGGGGGCCGGCGAGTACGAAGTGCGGACCGAGAACAAGGCTCGCGATACGTTGACTGCCGCGCGCGACTTTCGGCCGGATCTGATCCTGCTCGATGTGATGATGCCCGAGATGGACGGGGGCGATGTCGCGAGCGAACTGAGAGATGATCCCGTGCTCAAAGATATCCCTATCGTATTTCTGACAGCCGCGATCTCGATCGAGGAAACCGGTGGCCACGAGAAGGTTAGCGGCCCGATGGTATACCTGGCCAAACCGGTGGTCACCAGCGAGTTGACCAAGTGCATCGAGCGACATCTCCGCCAGCAATCACCGTCATGAATTGGTTGCCTGTGCACTGGCAAGAGAAGCGGTGATGAGCAGGGGCATGTTCAATGGCCACCGGCAACTGCCTTGGCGATCTCTTCTTTCAATCTCGGGAGATTCACCGGCTTGACCAGGTGGGCGATGAAGCCGGCTTCGCGGCTTGCCTGCGTGTCTGCCTCTTGTCCGTAACCGCTCACGGCGATGCCCCGCAGAGTGCTGCCCTTGGCCCGCAACGTCCGCATGACATCCAGCCCGCTGCCATCAGGAAGACCCAGGTCGCTCAGCAGCAGATCAAAGGCCTGTTCGTCGGCCAACCGCAGTGCCGATGCCACGTCCACGGCGAGCTGGACCTTGTGACCCTCGGCCGACAGGAGCCGACGCATGATGCGCGCAGTGTCCGCGTGATCCTCCACCAGAAGAATTCGCAGCGGTCGGGGCAAGGCCTTTGCCCGCGGCGCTACCGATACCGGGGACGCCACAGGCGCCGCGGCGTCGGCCGCCAGCAGAGGCAACCGCACCGTGAATGTCGCTCCCTTGCCTGCCCCTTCGCTTTGGGCCTGGATCGAGCCACCGTGCATTTCGACCAGTGATTTGCTGATGGCCAGCCCCAGTCCCAGCCCGCCGAACTGGCGGTTCAGGGCGCGTTCGGGCTGCTCGAAGGCATTGAAGATTCGGCCAAGGGCGTCGGGCTCAATACCTTTGCCGTCGTCGTTGACATCGATCACCGCGAAGGAGGAAGGGCGATGGGCAAATAGCGAACCGGATGGCGCGGGCATCTCCTGCTCATCCAGCCGCACTTTTATGCCGACCGATCCGCCAATAGCGGTGAACTTGACTGCATTCTTGATCAGGTTCCAGAACACCTGCTGCAGGCGCGCCGCGTCAGCGTGTACCCAGCATGGAGCGGCCGCGAGATCCATGACGAAATTCAACTTCCGCGCCTCGATGTCGGACATGCAGACCTCCGCGGCACGGCGGATGATGGCGCACAGCTCCGCATGCCGGCGGTCCAGTTCGACCTTACCCCGCTCGATGCGCGTTACATCCAAGAGATCGTCGATCAGCCGGGCCTCCAGTTCCGCATTGCGGCAGATCACCTCCAGTTGCTCGTGGGTGTCAGCGTCAAAGCGGGAGTCCGTGCGCAGCATCGACGCAGTCGCCAGCACGGGGTTCAGCGGGTTGCGCAGCTCGTGTGAGAGGACGGCCAGGAAGTGGTCTTTGGCTTTACTGGCGGCCTCGGCGACAGCCCTGGCTTGCTCGGCGTTCTGTCTGGCGGCGATGAGTTCTTGTTCGCCCCGCTTGCGCTCGGTTACATCCATGAAGACCGCGGCGAAACGCCCGGGCGCCGGACAATAGGCATAGACCTCAAAATGCCGCCCGAGCGCTGCCACCTCATTGGCGAACCGCCCAGCGCGGCCGGTGCGTACAACTTCCGCATAGCGCTCGATCCAGTAAGGTTCGATGCCGGGGATGGCTACCGAGGCCCGCTTGCCAAGGACCACATGGTCCGGAAGGCCGGTGAGTTTCTCGAAGGCGGGATTGACACTCAGGTAGCGGAAGTCGACGGCATTGCCCGCAGCATCGTAGACCATTTCGCAGAGGGCAAATCCTTCGTCCATCGACTCAAACAGACTGCGATAGCGCTGTTCGCTCTCGCGCAGTGCCGCCTCGGCCATGGCCTGTGCCAGGGCGACGGCCAGGTAGCCTGAAAGCCGTTCCCACAGGGCGATAAGCTCCGGCGTAAACATGTTCTTGCGCCGGTCATTGAACTGGAGCAGCCCCAGCCGCTGTTCGCCGGCGCGCAGAGCAATCAGCGCGACCGACTCGTACCCTTCGCCATTGCAGCGGTTGCGGGTGCGCGCCTGACGGTCGGCATCAGTGGTTGTGGCCAGTAACCGCGTTGTATCGTTGGACCAGAAGCTGCCGTGTTCCGTGAAGAACGGCTTGGCGCGGTCAAAGCGGCCGCAGATGACATTGCCACACATGCATGTCATGACGGGGTTGCCATCGCTGTCGCGTTCAATCTCACCGTTCTCACAACGCACACACAGCGAGTTCTCCAGCCGAATGAATTCCTCGGGGAAACCGCGAGCTTCGTAGTATGGGAAATCGTCGCCCTGGCGGAGGCGGATGCCAACGGCTTCACAGCCGGATTCCTTGCGGAAGAAGCGGATAGACGCCTTGACCAGATCGGCCACACTGGTGCTTGTGTTCACCAGGTGCAGGAACTCGATTGCAGCATCGCGTTCGAGTTCCGCACGCTTGCGCTCCCAGGAATTCCGGAACACGAGCACCACTCCGCGCACGGTTCCGTCGGCCTCGCGAATGGGCGCGCCGCTATCATCGATGGGGGTCTCCCGGCCGTCCCTGGCAATCAGAAGCGTGTGATTTGCCAACCCCACCACCGTTCCCAGACGCAAAACTTTGTCTACCGGGTTCTCCACCGCCTCGCGGCTCTGTTCGTTGATGATCTTGAACACCGCGGGCAGCGGCTGGCCCTGAGCGTCGTCCCCGTTCCATCCCGTCAGACGCTCGGCTTCACTGTTGAGGAAGGTTATGCAGCCTTGGGCATCCGTGACGATCACGCCGTCGCCAATGCTCTCCAGCGTCACCGCCAGCAGTTGCTTCTGTCTTGCGGTATCGGCCGCCGCCTGCGCCAACATCTCAGCGGCGTGTTTCCGTTCCGTGATGTCGGCGACTGTGCCAACGAAGCTGGTGGCGCGACGGGCATCGCCTTCACCTGCAAACGCTGCCACGCCAAACGCTTCAATCCATCGTACTGAGCCATCGGGGTGGTTGATTCGGTACTCGGCGGCGTACGGAGTGGGATTGGCGGGATCCAGCGCGGCCACCACCTTCGCCCACACGCCCGGAAGATCGTCGGAGTGCAGGCGGGCGAGAATCTCTTCGTTGGGGCGCTGGCTGCCGCTGACGCCGAGTATCTCGGTGTAGCGGCGGTCATAGGTAGCGATCTTCGTGGCCGGGTCATAGTGCCACCACCCCAGGCGAGCCGCATCCAAGGCAAGCTGGCGCTGTTCGGCAAGCCGATTTCGCTCCACCTCTGCCGCACGCCGCTGGGTGACATCGCGGAATACCAGCACCACCCCGCGCACCGTCCCATCGCTGCCGTGGACCGGCGCGCCGCTATCGTCGATGGGAGTCTCCCGGCCATCCCTGGCGATCAGGGCAGTGTGGTTGGCCAAACCCACCACCGTTCCCTGGCGTAATACCTTGTCTGCCGGGTTCTCAACCGGCTGTCGGCTCTCTTCGTTGATAATCCTGAAGACTGACGGCAGCGGCTGGCCCTGGGCCTCGGTCAGTTTCCATCCGGTCAGCCGCTCGGCTTCCGCGTTGAGGAAGCTCACCTGTCCCTGCCTATCGGTGACCATCACGGCATCGCCGATGCTCGCTAGTGTCACCGCCAGCAACTCGCGTTCTTCGGCGACCGCCCGAGCCCAGCGTGCCCGGCGCAGACGCTCGGCCAGCATGCACAGACACAGCGTGGTGCCGGTGAAGATGCTAAGCGCGATGACCTCACCCGCCGAACGCAGCGCAAATGAACCGTAAGGGGGCAGAAAGAAGTAGGCGCCGACTGCCGCAGACAGCACGACTGCAAGGATGCCCGGGCCGCCGCCGGCCACGCTTGCCACCAGCAGCACCGCAGGATAGAGCATTACAAATGCCGGCAGGGGACCAAAGTCCTGGACCAGCCGCCATTGGAACGCGGCCGCGAGGGCAACCGTCGCCACCGGGAATGAATACCGCAATGCGGTCAAACGCCACGTGCTGCCGCGTGCGGAAACGGATGGTCCGGGCATCAACAAATCTCCTTGCGCGCCACAGCGCGGCCGCTGACCACGTCGGACATGTGCCCGCACACGCCATCAGCGACTTCATCGCTTGCAGATGGGAATAGCATACCATCCGATTACCGGCATTAGTATTGCCTCGGATTGGGAAATGCCGGCTTTGCACCACCAGGATTGTCCGCATAATCTGGTTTATCGCCGGGTGAGAAGATCGGAGTTGGCTGCCTGGGCTTCCCTTGCCGCATCAATGCCCTCGCCCGCAATCCTGGCAATAGCTGCTTCCAACCGGGGGAGGCTGACAGGCTTGGTGAGGTGGGCAGTGAAGCCGGCATCGCGGGCCTGCTGCACATCCTTTTCCTGCCCATAGCCGCTGAGGGCGATGCCCGGCAACGTCGAACTGCGGGCCCGCAGTGCCCGCATGAGGTCCAGACCGGTGCCGTCGGGCAGACCCAGATCGCTCAGCAACAGATCGAAGGCTTGTTCATCGGCCAGTCTCAAGGCAGCCGCCACGGTATCCGCGGTTTCCACCACGTGCCCCTGCGACTGTAGGAGTATCCGCATGATACGGGCTGTATCCGCATGATCTTCCACCAGCAGAATTCGCAGCGATCCCAGAGCGGCGGGCGGGGATGTCTCTGTGGTAATCGGAGGAAGCACCGGATCTCTCGCCTGCGCCCGGAGCATGGGCAACCGTACGGTGAAGATTGACCCCTTGCCATGTCCCTCGCTCTGGACGGTGATGCTGCCGCCATGCATTTCCACCATGGTCTTGCTGATCGTCAGCCCCAGCCCCAGGCCGCCAAACTGCCGGGTTATGGAGCGTTCAGCCTGCTCGAAGGCATTAAAGATGCGGCCGAGATCTTCTCTTTCGATCCCTTTACCGCTGTCGCTGACCTCGGCAACCACATGGCCCTCTTTGTCGTGGAGGCAGCGAACATTGACCCATCCGCCGGCGGGCGTGAATTTCACGGCGTTCTTGATCAGGTTCCAGAACACCTGTTCCAGGCGGGCAGCATCACCTTCCACCCACGACGTCGTATGCCCCAGGTCCATGCGGAAGTCGAGTCTCTTGGCCGTAATCTCAGGCATACAGACTTCGGCGGCCCGTCGGATGACCGCGCAGAGCTTGACACGCCGGCGCTCGAGTTCGACCTTGCCGCGCTCGATGCGCGTCATGTCCAGCAGGTCGTCGATCAGTCGAGCCTCCAGTTCCGCGTTGCGGCAGATGATCTCCAGTTGCTCGACGACATGGGCGTCAAAGCGCGGATCTCTGCGGAGCATCGTGGCGGCGGCGAGCACGGGGTTCAGAGGGTTGCGCAGTTCGTGGCTGAGCACGGCAATGAAGTGATCTTTGGCCTTGCTGGCAGTTTCAGCGGCGATGCGGGCCTGCTGCGCGGCCTCCTGGGCTTTGACGCGCGGGGTCACATCCAGCACGACAGAGAAGATGGAATCCAGTTTTCCATGTTCATCGCGCAGCGAGGAGTTGTACCACTCGCACGAGATCACCGTGCCATCTTTGCGCCGATTGCGGTTGGGGCTGACAATGCATGGTTGGTCGCCGGCGAGCAATTGTGCTGAGACGCCGGCGACTTTGGCTCGATCATCCTCGCAGATCCAGGGTATCTCCCACATGGATCGGTCCAGGACCTCGTCGGCTGTCCAACCGAAAATGCGGTGGGCCGCATCAGTCCATCGAGTGATGCGAAGCTCCGTGTCGAACTCAATGACGGCGACTGGCGAGTGCTCCACGTGGCTCTTGAGCCGCTGGGCAGCGTTATGCAGGCCGGCAATTGCCTGTTGGATTCGGCGCAGGGCCCATGCGAGGAACAGCAGCGTGACCACCGACGAAATGGCTGTGGCGAGGGTGCGATCACGCGTGGCGGCATTCCGCTGCGCCATGGATTGGGCCAGATCCGCTTTCTCCTGATCCTCCATCATCTTGACCTGATTACGCAGGTCATTCATGGCGCGCTCGCCCAGATTGGATTGCACGCTGGCCATCGCGCCCTTCAAGCCATCGCGTCGGCGTACCGCAATGGCTTCTTTGAGTGCATCGAGGGTGTCCATGGTTAGGTGAGTGACCGACTTGGCCAGATTCGTATCGACATCCCCCGTCTGTGACCAGCGATACAACCGATCGAAATGTGCTGCGATGCGCGCCAAGGCGGCATTATATGGATCAAGATACTTCTCATCGCCGGTAAGGAGAAATCCGCGTTCGCCGACCTGCGCATCTTTCAGAGTTGAGAGCAGGTCTTCCATGCCGGCGATGATTTCCTGATTCCGCAGGAGCGCCTGGTTGGCGGAAGCAACTCGCAGCCCCATCCAGTAGACCAGGAGCGTGCTGAAGATGCTGATGAGGGCGACGGCCGCAAAGGCGGGCAGGATTCGCCTGGTGGGCTGGCCAAGCACACGGCCAGCAGCATGGGCAACAATGGACGATCCGCGCATCAACTTTTCTTCCCCATCGCTGGCGAGCCAGTACGGAAGGCGGCCACACCGCGCCGGATACCTGAGTGCGCCACAAGCGAACTCAGGTGTGCGCTCGCGAATACTAACATAGCCGATGGGCGCAAGGTCCGTGAACGGACAAAATGCTATGAATGTGCAGTTGCTTGAAATGGCACGGGCGCCGATGAGGTGGCGCAAAAGAGCGCAGGCCAACACAAGTGGAGCCGACCAGGATCGAACTGGCAACCCCTGCCTTGCAAAGGCAGTGCTCTCCCAATTGAGCTACGGCCCCGTGAGAAACCAGCAATAGGTTTCCGGGATGGCAGAAGGTACTGTACCGGGCGCGTTTTGCCAAGATGCATTTGGATGTGCTTGCTCACCTTGGCAATCGCCGCTTCCGCCCGCATAATGCCTCGTCATGAAGTTGACGCGGAATATGAAGCTGGTCTTTCAGGGAGACTCCATCACGGATGCCGGGAGGGCGCAGCCGATTGCCGAGGGCATTTTTGACCCCATGGGGCGCGGGTACGTGAATCTGATCGATGCATTCCTGAATGCCCGCTACCCCGAATTGAACCTGCACGTGGTCAATGTCGGCATCAGTGGCAATACCAGCCGTGATCTTGTCGGCCGCTGGCAGCGCGATGTGATCGATCTTAAACCTGATTGGCTCAGCCTGATGATTGGCATCAACGATGTCTGGCGTCAGTTCGACATGCCGTACATGCCCAACACGCATGTGTACATTGATGAGTTCGAGAACAATCTCAAGATGCTCGTGGGCCAGACTCGCCAGATGGTCAGTGGCATCACCCTGATGACGCCATTTGTGGTCGAAGGCATGAAAGATGAGCCGTTCCGGGCGATGATGGACAAGTATTCGGCCGTATGCAAGAAGATCGCCATGCGCAATGACTGTGTCTTTGTTGATATTCAAGCGGCCTTCGATGAAGTGCTGCAGCATCGGCATTCGGCGCGCTTTGCCTGGGATCGCATCCACACGAACCAGGTGGGCTGCGGTGTTATTGCCCGGGCCTGGCTCAAGGCGATGGATTTCGAGATGTAGTTCGAACACCTTGGCAACAAGGCAATGCGAAGGGGTCTGATATGAAATACGTCGCGACGATCCTATGGCTGATTGGCGCCATGCTCTCGGTGGGCTGTTCCTCCACCAAAGAGTACTCGTTCAACATCACGGTGCGGAATGAAACGGCCGGGCCTGTCACCATCTGGCTGACGAAGGAAGGTCCGCCCGCCGAGTCGGGCTGGCGTTCGCCCGAGCAGGTCGCCATTCAGTCGCCTGGAACAGAGGAGCGTATCAATGGCACGCTGGTCCCGCCCGGCAAGACTGCCTATACCCCAACGATCAAAGGCACATTCGGTCCGGGCAGTTCGGCATGGCTGCGCATCTATGATGGGAAGTACCTTGATTTCTCTGACTTGCTGGCGGTTTCGCCCAGGAGTGCCAAACGGGTGGACCAATTCCTGTACCCCGGGGTGAATCGTCTGGTCGTAAAGTCCCGAAACGGCAGGATTTACGCGGAAACCGATCAAACGCCGTCGACCGCGCCGGCAGGGAAGTAATCCCTTGGCTTTCTTGACGTTGTAACCAGCGTTGAATACGCTCAGATCGCTGTACTGGAATGCCCTGCAAGGCAGGTTCTAGAATGAGTCTTTGATCGACGATCGTGAAGGTGGCTCGATGCCCGATAACGACCAACGCGGAATCGGCGATGCTATCTCCATGGGCATTGAAGTTGCTGTGGGCGTTGGTCTGGGGCTCGTCGTAGGTACTTGGCTGGACAGGCGTTACGGTTGGCAGCCCTGGGGCATGCTCATTGGAAGCATGCTGGGCTTGGCCGCAGGTTTGTACTTGCTGATCAGGCAAGGGCTGCGCATGAATAAGGACTAAAGCCAAGTTGTATGTCATCGCGTTCCTGGTGTTGAGTGCAGTGGCCGCGGCCAGCGCGACTCTGCTTCGGCTGGCCGGGGTCGGCGTGGCAGTGCGGGACATGGTAGTTGCCTTTGTCGCGATCCTGGTTGCGGTAGAGACGAGCCTCCTTGCCATTCGGCTGCTCAAAGGCCAAGATCAGGCGTCGGCCGCACAGGCCGGCATGAGCGGCATGGTGCTGCTGATGCTCCTGTCGGTTGGAATCCTGGGTGCATGCCTTATGATGGGCGTGCTCCAAGGCGATGCGGCGATCCGCTGTTCGCCGCTGTTGTTTGTGGCGGCGCTGGTGCTGGTGGCGGCCGATGCCATCCGCACCATCCGCGTTGCCCAGGCCGGGAAACCGGCTCAGGTGAAGGAAGATACTGACAAAGTGAAGTGAGACGCAGGGAACACGAATGGTATACCTCCTGGCAGCAAGCGATCCGCTCGAACACGTCCTTCCGCACCCTCTCACATCGTTTGAGCTGGGTGGGTATGAGGTCGTTGTGACCAACCAGATGCTGATGGCGGCAGTAGCGGCCGGGCTGATGATCCTGATCTTTCCGACGTTGTTCCGGAAGGCCAGTACTGATGCTCCGCGTGGCGCAAGGAACTTCTTTGAGGCGATCCTGAGCTTCCTGCGGGACGAAGTAGTACGCCCGGCGTTGCGTGAAAACACCGACCGCTTCATGCCGTTCCTGTGGTCACTGTTCTTCTTTATCCTCTTCTGCAATCTGCTGGGCCAGATTCCCATTGCTGAGACCGTGAGTCTGGTGACGGGCAGGCAATCGCATCTCGGTGGAACCGCCACGGGCAATGTGTACACAACTTTCGTGCTCGCGCTGTGCACGTTTGTGGTGATTCACTTGAGCGGCGTACTGCAGGTGGCGAGGAACCTGATCGCCGGGACATACGGCCACCACCACACCGCCGAGCAGTCGCACGGAAAGGGCGATGCGATCGACATCGGCGACCCCCACATGGCAGGCCATGATAGCCATGATGGCCACGCCCTGGCAGCCCATCCCGGGCACGGGATGAACCCTGCCAGCGCGTTCCTGCTTGCTCCATTCCTGTACCTCTGGAACTTTGCTCCGCATCCGTTTGCTCCGAAAGAGGGCGAGCCGGGAACGATGTGGCTGCTGGATGTTCCTATGTTTTCGATGCTGCTTGTACTTGAGGTGATTGGCGCGGGGATCAAGCCGTTTGCCCTGATGATTCGTCTTTTCGCCAATATGATTGCGGGCCACTTGGTGCTGGCCGTGCTCATTGGCCTGATCACGCTGATGCCCACAGTGCTGGGCCAAATTGGCGTAGGCATTCCAGTAACCGTGCTGGCGCTGCTGATCCGCGTGCTGGAACTCTTCGTTGCGTTCCTGCAGGCGTACATCTTCATGTTCCTGGCAACGCTGTTTATCGCAGGAGCGGTGGCGCCCGAACACTAGACCGAATTCAGGATCTCAGATCGAGGATCGGAGATCGTAACAAGCTACGCCCATGAGCAGCCGACGCCGGGGCACTTTACTTAAGATCGGCATTACATCATCTGCGGTTTGCCAGGCCATTTATCTGCGTGGCTGACCGCCCGTTAGCCGGATGCAAATCCGGAAGGAGTATCGAATGACTGGTTTGATTGCAGAGGCAGCCACAGGGGCTGCCACGTTGATCTCGGGCATTGGGCCCGCTGGCGTTGCCATCGGCGCTGGCCTTGTTGTCGCAGGCGCTGCCAAGGGCATTGGCCATCTTGCAGGCAGTGCGATGGAAGGCATCGCCCGCCAGCCTGAGGCCGGCGGCCGCATTGGCACCAATATGATCATTGCCGCAGCGCTGATCGAAGGCTTTACCTTCTTCGCGCTGGTGATCTGCATGCAGTTGATCGGCAAGCTCTAATGTCTGTGCTCTGCCGGTGAATAACTGGCAGGGCGCTCTGAGGTTCTGCGATGAAAACAATGCTGCGTTTGACATTACTGCTGATGACGATAGGCGCTTCAGTGGCTGCCCATGGCGCCGAAGAGGCGGCCAATGGTGAAAGTGGAGCCCTGATCCCGTTTCCCCCGGGACCACAGCAGATCGCCACATCGATCTGGGTGCTGGTCGTATTCCTCGTCATGCTTGCCGTGCTCTACCCCACGGCGTGGAAGGGCGTGCTGGCGGGCCTGAAGGAACGGGAAGGCCGAATCCGCAAGGACATCGCCGATGCCGAGGCGGCGCGGGTGAAGGCTGAGGCAACACTCGCCCAGTACAACAAGCAGCTTGCCCAGGCCGAGGATCGCGTCCGCGACATGCTCACCAAGGCTCAGGCTGATGGCGAGCGGCTGGCGGGCGTCATTCGCGACAAAGCCACTGGTGAGGCCGAAGGGATCAAGTCCAAGGCCCTCGCCGATATCGAAGAAGCCGGCAAGGTGGCGGTGGCGCAGATCCACGAGCAGGCCGCCGAACTCTCGGTAGCGATTGCCGAGAAGATCATCCGTCGCAATCTGAATGTGGAGGATCAGCGCGAGCTGGTTCGGGCAAGTCTGCAACAACTTGACGCTGCCAAGAGGAACTAGTCGCCATGGCACACAAGAACTCCAATTCATCGGCTGTGGCGGCTTATGCTCAGGCGGCCATCGAGCTGGCCGGCGATCAAGCCACTGAACTCGGCGGCGAGATCGCCGATCTGGCGCAACTGGTGAGTCAGGATCCCATGCTCAAGGCGTTCATGGTGGATCCCTCGATCCGTCTCGAAGAGCGCTGGGGAGTGCTCCAACGCGCGTTCAAGGGGAGCAGTAGCCCTCTGTTCCTGAACCTGCTTGGCGTGATGTGCCAGAAGAACAGATTGGCGCTGATCCATGAGATCGCTATCGCATATTCGCAATTGCTCGATGTGAAGCTGAATCGTGTGCGTGTCGAGGTGACTGTTGCCCGGAACCTCGATGAGCAGGAACTCAGGGATGTGAAAGACCGTGTAAGTGCATCGTTGGGCAAAACCGCCATGGTTGAACAGAAGATTGATGACTCGATCATCGGCGGACTGGTGTTGAAGGTGCAGGGCAAAGTGATGGATGCGAGTGTGAAGGCGCAACTGGATGCCATGCGGCGGCAGTTGCTGGCCTCTCGCGCGTAACCCGTGCAGATAAGCCTGAAAGAGGATGGTAATGGCGATTAACGTTGCTGAGATCACGAGTGTGCTGAAGAAAGAGATTGCCGGTTTTGAGAACCGGCTGCAGATGAGCGAGGTCGGTACCGTCATCGAGATTGGTGACGGCATTGCCCAGATCTACGGCTTGTCGGGCGCGATGGCCGGCGAACTGCTGGAATTTCCCAATGGCATTATGGGCCAGGTGTTCAACCTGGAAGAGGACTCAATCGGCGCTGTCATCTTCGGTGACCCGCTGGCCATCAAGGAAGGCGATCAGGTCAAGACGACGCGCCGCCTGCTTGAAGTGCCGGTGGGCGATGCCGTGATCGGGCGCGTGGTGGATCCTCTTGGCCGGCCCATCGATGGCGGCCCGGCGATCGTCTCCAGTGAGACTCGCAAGATGGATATCGTCGCCCCAGGCATCGCCGAGCGCCAGCCGGTGAAAGAGCCCCTGCAGACCGGGATCAAGGCCATCGACAGCATGACCCCGATCGGCCGCGGTCAGCGCGAACTGATTCTTGGCGACCGCAAGACGGGCAAGACCGCAATTGCCGTCGACGCCATCCTGAACCAGAAGGGCACTGGCGTAAAGTGCTTCTATGTCGCTATCGGCCAGAAGGAATCGAGTGTCGCCGGAGTGGTCGAGGTTCTCCGCAAGCATGGCGCGATGGAATACACAACCGTCATTGTCGCCTCGGCAGCTTTCTCGGCGCCGTTCCAATACGTCGCCGCATATGCCGGCTGCGCCATGGCCGAGTATTTCATGTGGAAGGGCCAGCACACACTGGTCGTGTATGATGACCTGACGAAGCAGGCTGCAGCCTATCGCCAGCTTTCGCTGCTATTGCGTCGTCCGCCAGGCCGCGAGGCGTATCCCGGCGACGTGTTCTACCTGCACAGCCGCCTGCTGGAGCGCGCGGTAAAGCTTTCCGATGAGAAGGGCGGCGGTTCGCTCACTGCGCTGCCGATCATCGAAACCCAGGAGGGCGACGTGTCGGCGTATATCCCCACGAATGTGATTTCCATCACTGATGGCCAGATATACCTCGAACCCGACCTGTTCTTCGCAGGCGTTCGCCCGGCCGTGAACGTCGGCATCTCGGTCTCGCGCGTGGGCGGCAACGCCCAAATCAAGGCGATGAAGGATAGGAAAGTCGCCGGTTCGCTGCGACTGGACCTAGCCGCCTACCGTGAACTGGAAGCATTTGCCCAACTCGGCACCGAACTGGACAAGGCCACTCAGAAGCAGCTCGATCGCGGTGCCCGTCTGGTGGAATTGCTCAAGCAGCCGCAGTATCAGCCGCTGCCTGTTGAGCAGCAGGTAATGAGCATTTATTCGGCCACGCAGGGCTTCATTGACGATGTTCCGATTTCCCGCGTGCAGGAGTTTGAGAAGAGCTTCCTGCAGTACGTCGACGCCGCGCACCCCGCGCTGCGCACGGACCTGGCGGCCAAGAAAGAGCTTTCGGCTGAGCTGGAAGATTCCCTCAAGAAAGTCCTCACTGAGTTCAAGGCGAAGGTGTGGAAGAAGTAGCTCATTCACCACGTGAACAATAAAGGGGTCGGGAGTCTTTTTAAAAGACTCCCGACCCCTTTTGCCGCATGAATGGGATCTGCCCATGGAGGCAAGCTGGCGGTATCCTGTCAGCCATGGATGTAATTGAAGGGGCTAGGACGGCCGAGCGGCGTGAACCATTGCCGCCTGGGGCATTCGATGCCAATCTGTTTAGTCTGTTCAACGCCATGTCCTGGCAGATCACCTTGGGGTCGCCTGCGATCCTCTATGCCAAGAGCTTGGGAGCTTCGGCGACAGTCCTTGGGGTGATCGCATCACTGTCGCCGCTGCTGGTGATCCTGCAGATTCCGGCAGCGCATCTGTTGCCGAAATATGGGTATCGGCGATTCATCCTGGCTGGCTGGGGATCGCGGACGGTCTGCATTTTCGGCTTGGCGGCAGTTCCGCTGCTGGTGTTCCTGGACATGCAGACACGCCTGGTGCTGGTACTGCTGCTATTGTTTGGCTTTAATCTGCTGCGCGGGATGGCGTCGGGGGCGTGGTTGCCGTGGATCAGCCAGATCATCCCCGAGCGGCTGCGCGGTCGGTTCCTCTCACGCGATCAGATGTTCGGGCAGACTGGCTGCCTGCTTTCGCTGGTAATGGCGACCATCACTTTGGGTGACCAGCCGGTCGGTTGGCGGTTTTCTCTGGTGTTCCTGTTTAGTGCCGTCGGCGCATCATTGAGCTTGGTTTTTATCCGCAAGGTGCCGGATGTGACGGCGCCGGATCAACTGCGGGCATCGGGTCTGCGTGTGCCGTGGCTGCAGATGGCGAGATACCGGCCATTTCTGAAACTGACCATCTTCAATCTGCTGTACGTGCTCGCGATTGGCGGCATCGGTGTGTTCAGCATCGCGTATCTCCGTGGCGAAGCGCACTATCCCGAGCAATGGATTGTCGGACTTTCCACCATGGCGGTCGCCGGCGCCATGGTGACCTTGCCGATTACCGCACGAGCGATTGACCGAATTGGGAGCCGGCCGATTCTGCTGGGCTGTATGGCGGGATTCGTGGCTATCCTGCTTGCCTGGTTCAGCACGGCAGCGGGTATCATCAACTGTTCGGTAGGCCTGGTAATGCTGCTGAACCTCGCGACTGGCGTGGTGGCGGTGAACTATGCGGTGGCCAACAACCGGCTGGCGATGGTGATTGTGCCGCGGATGGGAAGCAACCATTTCTTCGCGATCTTTACCGTCACCACGAACATGGCAGCGGGACTTTCGCCAATCGCCTGGGGCCTCATGCTTGACGGGATAGGACCATGGCACCGAAGTGCGGGCCCTGTAGATCTCAATCGGTTCAGTCTGTTCTTCGGTATGGCGATGCTGATGGCGGTTGTGGCCGCCACCTTTGGCCTCTGGCTTGAAGAGAAACGACCCGGAGCCCGACATGTTCATATGGCTATGGAGCCACAGGCAACTGGCGCCAGCCCAATCGCGGTCGGTGGTACGCCAGCGGGAATGCCGCAGGATCGGCAACAGCAAATATGACGCTGAGACAACAGGAAGGTCTTGCCCCTGCTATGATCGTACTGTGCCGGCTTGTCTTGAAGCGTGACTTCTGGAAGTGCGCGCGTCTTGAGGAATGGGCGCATGAGGCTGATGGAATAGTCGCCTTAGCCCCACGATATATTACATGGAGGCGCAAGGGAGAGTTTTGCGTCACCGACTTCAACTCTGGGGGAGGAGAGTGCGATGGCAGAGATCTGGTTGATGCTCGCTGCGATGACGGTGCTGATGTGCTGCTGCGCAGCGGCGGGCTACTGGATTGCCAGGTGGATTGGGTTTTCGCTGTCCGTCCTACTGGCCGGGCTGGTGACCGCATTGATGCTGATCTTCGCTCAGTACCTGTCCGACAGCGTCTGGGTCGCCCAGGTGGTGCCAGCGCGGATGTTGCCGGTTTTCGGGAACTGGCTGCCACCGCTGGCGGGGATGTTGACTGGGATCGGGTGGGTGATCAGCCGTAGGCCGCCGTGGATGAAGGTGGTGATTCTGGGAATCCTTGTGGTGTGCGCGATGTGCCTGCCGTACCGTTGGGTCCTTGCGGAGCGTCCTACCGTTCGCAACGTCTGGTTGCGTAGTCTGTGCCTGCAGACGACCGATGCCACGTGCGGCGCGGCCGCCGCCGCGACACTGTTGAACTCGGTAGGCATCACCAGCGACGAACAAGAGATGACGGGCCTGTGTTTCACCACATGGCAGGGCACGTCGCTGCATGGCGTGATTGGCGGGTTGGCGAAGAAAATCGAGGGCACGCCCTGGCGCGTCAAGGTGCTCAAGACGGACGCACAGTCACTGAAGCAATTAGGCCGGCCGGCTATCTTGCGGGTGGGTCTGGACAGTGATGCTCTCAAGACCACGCGCTCCGTACAGCGAGGGGGGTGGATACCTGGCGTGGCGCACATGGTGGTCTTGAGACGCGTGTATGCTGATGGGCGAGTGCGGATCGCGGATCCCTCCACGGGCTGGGAAACGTGGAATCCCGATACCCTCAACGTGCTGTGGCAAGGGGTCGCTATTGTGCTGGAGCCACGAGATCCGACCCCGGCACCCGTCATCGTATCGAGTGAGGCGAGTTTGCCCTGACCCGGCGTCAGATGCGCCAGCAACGCCATGCGCTATGGCAGAACGATTACCGCGCTCTTGCCTTCAATGAGCATTTCATAGACCACGGCAACATCCTCATTGCGCATGCGGATGCATCCCATGGACGCCATTTTGCCGATGGAGTCGGGCTCGATGGTGCCATGAATTCCATAAGAGAGCCGGCCAACGGCCGCGCCATCTGTTCCCGCGAGGCCGATCCAATAGTCACCCAGCGGATTGGCTGGATCGCCCGCTTCGATGGTGACGCCGCCACCACGCGGATCATAGTACTTGGGCTTGGTCAGCTTCTTTCCGGGCTCGACAACCCATTTGCCGGCGGGAGTGGAGTCATCTTGTCCCAGGCCGACAGGGAACGTGCACACATACAGCGAACCTTCACCGCCGGCCGCGCCGAGGTAGATATCCATCGTGAAGGCGGACTTGGTGACGATGGCGTGGAAGGGCCCTTTCACCATCTTGATGGTTGAATTGGCGCGCAGCCGTCGGGCGTCGGGAATACCGTTGATACGCTGCGCAAAACGCGAGGTCATACTAAACGGTGCGCAGATTTTCTGGAGCATGTCGCCCGGCTTGACCACGTAGCTGTCAATCCAGGGATCGCCGGGGATACGGCGAGATGAGAAAACCAGAGTGTGGTTGATCTGTGCCTGCAGTTGCATGGCGGGGCGCTGCTGGTCAGCGGGAAGCGCCCCGGAGATGATCACAGGGTTCAGCGCTGCACGCGCTGCCAGCAGGTCGCCGGAGGACATCAGTTGCTGAGCCTCGGCCATGATAGTGCCGGGATTGAAGGATGGGAGTGATGTCGGAAGCGTTGCCGGAAGAGCGGCGGTCTGAGTTGCAGGACTGGCCGGGGCAGCGACGATGGGCGATGGCGCAGGAACAACAATGGGGGCGACTGGCGGAACCACTGACGCGGGAGCAGGGATGACGGGTGCAACCGTGGGCGCAGTTGCCGCTGCCGCAGGCGGCGTTGCTGGTGGCGGAAGGTCGGGAGTGGTCTGGGCCGCGGCTGATGCAGCCAGATCAGGGGTATCGGGCAATGTCGAAGAGGAATGGGGCAGCGCGTAGTGCCAGATCAGGACACCAGCGACCACAAGGGCCAGCACGATGCCCGGGAGCACGTACGGATTTCGTCGGCGCCGACGGAATATATCGTCCATCAATACCTCAGAAAACTACAGGTTCACTCCGAAGGTATCGCTGGTGCGGCGTTGTGGCAAGAAGGACCCGCGTGAGTGACGCAGGTTGTGTCAGGTGGAATGCAGAGATGGGTTTGTGCAGCAGCGAAGGCACGCAAACTCGAAGGGCGGACGTATGCGCCTGGGTTATGTCGTTTCGGGCGGTTCTTGCTGTTCCTGCTGCTGGGCCTTGAGAGCTTTCCATTTGGCGAGGCGCTGGGAAATGGTGGCTTCGTAGCCGCGGGTGGTAGGGGTGTAGTAGGTTTTGTCCACGCCAAGGTAGTCCTGGACGACGTATCCCTCGGGATGGTCGTGGGCATATTGATATCCGTCGCCGTGGCCAAGCCGCTGGGCTCCTTTGTAATGCGTATCGCGAAGGTGCTTGGGCACCGGAATGGTCCGGCCATCCTTGACATCGGCCATGGCTGCCCAGATGGCCATGGCCGAGGCGTTGCTCTTGGGGGCGGTGGCCATGTAGATGGCCGCCTGGCCGAGTGTGAGCTGGCATTCGGGCATGCCGACGCGCTCAACGATGTCGTAGGCGGCGTGGGCGACGAGGATCGCCTGGGGATCGGCGTTGCCGATGTCTTCAGAGGCGAGGATGGCGATGCGGCGGGCGATGAAGCGGGGGTCTTCGCCGGCTTGTAGCATGCGAGCGACCCAGTAAACGGCCGCGTCGGGGTCGGAGCCGCGCATGGACTTGATCAAGGCGGATGCGGCGTCGTAGTGCTCATCGCCGGTGCCATCGTAGACGATCGCCTTCTGCTGGATCGACTGCTCGGCGACATCCAGCGAAATGTGGATGGCTGCCGGCCTGCCGGCTTCTTCGGTCGCGCCGGCCGCGGTAAGCGAGAGCACGGCGATCTCCAGAGCCATCAGTGCCCGGCGGGCATCGCCATCACTGATGGTTGCCCAGTGCTGCAGGGCATCATCGTCAAGCTGGATCGGCAGGGCACCAAAGCCTCGCTCGGGATCGGCAATCGCGCGGCGAAGCAGCGTCTTGATGTCATCTTCGGACAGGGCGGTGAACTGGAATACCTGCGAGCGGCTGACCAGCGGCGAGTTCACCGCAAAGAAAGGGTTCTCCGTGGTAGCCCCGATCAGGATTACCCGGCCGGATTCAACATCGGGCAGGAGGATGTCCTGCTGGGCGCGATTGAAACGGTGGATCTCGTCCAGGAACAGAACGGTGCGTTGGCGAGCGTTAGCGAGGCGCTCTTTGGCGGCATCCAGTACCTGACGCACTTCTTTGACGCCTACCGATGCCGCGTTGAGTTGCTCAAAGTGGCTTTTGGTATGCGTGGCGATGACCTGTGCGAGCGTCGTTTTACCGGTGCCCGGCGGTCCGTAGAAGATGACGCTGGTCAGGCGATCGGCCTGCAACATTCGGCGGAGCAGTTTGCCGGGGCCGAGGAAATGCTGCTGGCCGCTGAACTCATCGAGTGTGCGCGGCCGCATGCGGGCTGCCAGGGGTTCGGCCTGCTTGAGGTTCTGCGCTCGTTGAGTGTGGAAAAGGTCCATTTTCTAAAGTCTGCCGATCAGGGCGTGGTCGCTCTGGGCCTATGTACAGCACTGTATGCCTGCGCACATGGAGGCTGCAATGTAGCCGTAAGGAGTCAGAAGTACAGGATTCAGGAGGATCTCGTCTATAGATGGCACTCTGGCCGGGCGATTGTGGATAAGTAGGAGGTGCGCAGGTTCTTGGCGGGAGTACCCCTATGTGATAAGTGCTGTGGGGATAATTGGTTAGGTGGAGATTGGGGGAGGAGGTGCGCAGGTTCGCCTGGGAGAAGTCAGGAGTCAGAAGACAGAAGTCAGAAGGGAAGAGGTGCGAGGGCGCGGTCAGGACATGGGTGACGTTCCATCTTGTTCCACTTTGCTCCACTGTCAGTTTGGCAGGTCGTGGGAGATATTCGGTTGAGAAAAAACACGTCTCTACCTATACAGGCGGTGTCGCGCTTTTTGCGCGCAAAGCGCACCACTGGGAGGGCGGATCTGCGATTTTCCATTGGTTTTTTGGGGTCGGGGTCGAAAAATCTGAAAAGATTGCTGTAAGTCGCGGTGCGCGCCTGCGCGCGCTTGGGGCCCGCCCATCCCCACCCGCCGACAGGCGGACCAAGAGTGTCGCCAGAGACGACCGCGTAGGCTGTAGGCCGCTATAGCGTCAGCAAGCGCTCCGCGAACTCGCGGTGGAAGCGAGGGCGTCCATGACAGGACGCCATCGCCGGTGAGTGAAGCGAACAGCGGGCGTAAACTGCATATACAGATTCGGGGGAGAGCAGAAGATTGGCCACAGAAAGCTCAAAAAGCACAAGGACGGGCATTCACGCCAAGACGCGACGGCACGAAGACGCCAAGGGATTGAATATGAATGGATGACACAGGAATGAAGTCGGGGATGCGGGTGGGGGAAGCATGTAACAGGCAAGACGGATTGTCGAGGGGACGTCCTTGCATCGAAGCGGGTCGAACAGGACAATCAGAGGGATACTCCCTTTCGGCGGTGGCGCTGTCCGGTCGCTTGATGGCTTGGTTGGAGGACGGGACCATGGTATCGCTTTGCACATCTGCGTATCAGGCGATTGCTTCGGTCGTTTCTGTGTTTGACAGCGGGCCTGTGACGGCCAGAGCAGGCAATGGACAGCGCCGGTTCCGTCGAACTCGACATATCGAGGTATTGGAATTCCGTACGCTGCTCAGTGATGTGAGTTTCGACGCCGCGCGAGTTTTTGATGCGGGCTCGAATCCCCAGTCCGTCTGTACGGCGGACTTCAATGGCGACGGCAAGATGGACTTGGCCGTCGCCAATAGCGGGAGCAGCACGGTACGCGTGCTCCTGAATGATGGCAACGGCAACTTCTTTAGTTGGGCCGAGTACCCAACGGGGTACAATCCGCAATCGGTGACGTCGGCGGACTTCAATGGTGATGGCAAGATGGATATCGCCGTTGCCAACTGGGGGAGCAACTCGGCGCGCGTGCTATTGAATGACGGATACGGCAACTTCTTCAGTTGGACCGATTATCCAACAGGGAATAATCCCCAGTCTGTGACATCGGCGGACTTCAACGGCGATGGCAAAATGGACCTGGCTGTCGCCAACTCGGGGAGCAACGCGATGCGTGTACTGCTGAATGACGGATACGGCAACTTCTTCAGTTGGACCGATTATCCAACAGGGATCAATCCGCAATCGGTAGTGTCGACGGACTTCAACGGCGACGGCAAGAAGGACCTGGCCATTGCCAACTCGGGGAGCAGCTCGGTCAGCGTGCTGCTGAACGACGGGAATGGCAACTTTTTTGTCGGCGGGACCGACTACCCAACTGGGCCCCATCCGGAATCGGTGGTGCCGGCGGACTTCAACGGCGACGGCAAGATGGATCTGGCCATTGCCGAAAGCGGGAGCAACACAGTCAGCGTACGGCTGAACGACGGGAATGGCAACTTTGGCAATCCTGTGGGCTGGGCCGATTATCCAACAGGGATCAATCCGCAATCGGTAGTGTCGGCGGACTTCAACGGCGACGGCAAGATGGACCTGGCCATCGCCGACAGCGGTAGCGACTGGGTCAGTGTGCTGCTGAACGACGGGAATGGCAACTTTTTTGTCGGCCGGACCGACTACCCAACTGGGTTCATTCCGCAATCCGTGGCGTCGGCGGACTTCAACGGCGACGGCAAGATGGACCTGGCCATTGCCAACAGCGGGAGCAGCACGGTGAGCGTGCTGCTCAATACCACCCCGTTCCTGCCGAGTCAGATTGAAGGCACCAAGTGGAATGATCTGGACGGTGACGGGGTCCGAGATGCAGGTGAGCCGGGCCTGGCCGGTTGGACGATCTACTTGGACAGCAACAACAATGGTGTGCTTGATGCTGGCGAGCCGAGTCAGGTGACGGATGCCTCCGGGCACTATACCTTCAGCGGCCTGGCACCAGGAAGCTACACCGGCCGTGAGGTGCCTCAGGCGGGATGGGCGCAGACGTATCCCGTTGCTCCCGGTGTTCAACTAATCGTCAACGGAGGGTTTGAGACGGGAGACTTCTCCGGGTGGACGGTGAACTCTCCGGCCGGTCCATGTGTTCCATGGGCAGTTGTGGCGGCTGGCACCGGTGGAGGACCGTTTTCTTCCACATTGCCCCCCGAGGGACTTCACGATGCCTGGAACGGCTTTGATGGCGGCGGCCCTGTTGAGTTCACGATGTATCAGGACGTGGCCATCCCTGGCAACACATCGGCAACGTTGACATGGAAAGATCGCGTTCAGTGGAGTATTCCCAACCCAAGCAGCCAACGGCGAGCGTTTCGCGTGGAAATTCGCGATCCAGTCACGAGCGCGGTTCTCGGAACCGCGTACTCGTTCTACTCGACCACGGGCGCTACAGGCGACACGGCGTGGCAGTCGCACCAAGCAGACCTGTCTTCGTATGCGGGGTCAAACATCCGCATCTACTTCGTTGAGAGCATTCCGGAGTTTCTTACGGGTCCGGGACAGATCGAGATTGACGCGGTTAGCCTCACGACGAGCAGCGCCGGTGTCGGTGGTTCGCATATTGTGGCCCTATCGGGCGGTCAAATCGCATCGGGAATCGACTTTGGCAACAGACTGGCCGTACAGACCGGCCGGATCGAGGGAGACAAGTGGAACGACCTGGACGGTGACGGCATTCGCGATGCAGGTGAGCCGGGCCTGGCCGGCTGGACGATCTATCTGGACAGCAATAACAACAGTGTGCTTGATGCTGGCGAGCCGAGTCAGGTGACGGATGCCTCCGGGCACTATACCTTCAGCGGCCTGGCACCAGGGAGCTACACCGTCCGTGAGGTGCTTCGACCAAACTGGGAGCAGACATATCCGGGCGCGGCACTGCCGCGCGATGTATTCTTCCTGCACCAGTCCGTGGGGCAGGGCATCCTGGACGACCAGGGGTTGCATCCAGGCCTGAAGAGCCAGATAACATCACTGGGAGATGGCTGGGGCGATTACGTTCTGCCGGATTCCACGCCAACGTGCATTGCCAGCCTGTTTGCCGATACGAATGGCGATGGGCAATACGGCGATGGACTGGTCGGGTCGGGTCTTGAAGGCGCGGCGTCCGCCGATGTCCTGATGTTCAAGAGTTGCTACACCGTTCTGGATAACTTGACTCCTGTGACGCTTGGAGATTGGGAGAATGCGTTCATCGCTAATGTTGCCGCGTACGCCAACCAGCATCCGGACCAGATGCTGGTGGTCATGCCCGCCGCGCCGCTTCGCATCGAGTCTGGCATCCCTACGGCAGGCTTGGCCCGCCAATGGGCCGATTGGTTGGGCGGGGAGTTCATTACGCGGTACTGCACGGCCGGCAACGTGGTGAGCTATGACCTGTTCGATTTCCTGGCCGACCCGGCGATGGACCCGGTCAACGCGAACTATCTGCGCGAGGAGTACGCGCGTGGCGATGTCGCTGACAGCCACCCGAACGATGCGGCATACGCCGCGGTCGCAGACACCATTTTTGGCTTTCTTATTGACCACGGTGCCCTGTCTGGGACAGGTGTGGACTCACACAACGTAAACCTTGCTGTCGGTCAGGTCGTTACAGGGATCGACTTCGGAAACCACCGATTGCCTTCGGCTATTGTGGCGAGTTTGGCCAGTCCGCAGGACAACGGCCCAGAGGATAAGGACTTGGCGGACAACGTGGTGCGTCTGGACCAGTGGGGGCCGCCTATTGAGATCGACCTGGTCGACCCTGGCGGCATCGGCGTGGACCTGGCGACGTTGGATGGCAACGATGTGACAGTGCAGCGGAACGGGGTACTGCTGACAGTTGGGACGGATTACGGTTTCACGCGGGAAGGCTTCTGGGATGGTAGCGCTGGGGCGGCGCGGATTTTGCTGAGTCCGACGGCCCGCCCGTGGGCGGGGCACTATCAGATCACGGTGGGTGGGGATATCGCGGATTTCGCTGGCAACGTCATCGTACCGACACGGTTTGATCTGTACATCGACGAGACGCCGCCGGTGGCAAGTTTGACCAATCCTCTGGACAACGGTCCGGCGGACAACGATCTGGCGGACAATGTGGTGCGTCTGGACCAGTGGAGGCCGCCGATTGAGATCGACCTGGTCGACCCTGGCGGCATCGGCGTGGACCTGGCGACGTTGGGTGGCAACGATGTGACGGTGCAGCGGAACGGGGTACTGCTGACGATTGGGACGGATTACGGTTTCACGTGGGAAGGCTTCTGGGACGGCATCGCTGGGGCGGCGCGGATTTTGCTAAGCCCGACGGCCCGCCCGTGGGCGGGCCACTATGAGATCACGGTGGGCGGGGATATCGCGGATTTCGCTGGCAACGTCATCGTGCCAACACAGTTTGATCTGTACATCGACGAGACGCCACCGGTGGCAAGTTTGGTTAGTCCGCCGGACAACATACTGTGGGACAAGGACCCGACGCTCAACGTGGTGCGTTTGGACCAGTGGACCAGCCCATACGTTCTGGTTGAACTCACGGATGTTGCCGGGAGTGGCGTGGATTTGAGCACGGTTCATGCAGAGGATGTTGCGATTACGCGGAACGGGACGCTGCTGTCGCCCGGGACAGACTACTCTTTCGCGTCCGATACGTTCTGGGACGGCACGAGATACGTGACGCCGATCTCCTTGGGGTCGACGTCCCACCCGTGGGCGGGGCACTATCAGATCACGGTGGGCGGGGATATCGCGGATTTCGCTGGCAACGTCATCGTGCCAACACAGTTTGATCTGTACATCGACGAGACGCCACCGGTGGCAAGTTTGGTTAGTCCGCCGGACAACATACTGTGGGACAAGGACCCGACGCTCAACGTGGTGCGTTTGGACCAGTGGACCAGCCCATACGTTCTGGTTGAACTCACGGATGTTGCCGGGAGTGGCGTGGATTTGAGCACGGTTCATGCAGAGGATGTTGCGATTACGCGGAACGGGACGCTGCTGTCGCCCGGGACAGACTACTCTTTCGCGTCCGATACGTTCTGGGACGGCACGAGATACGTGACGCCGATCTCCTTGGGGTCGACGTCCCACCCGTGGGCGGGGCACTATCAGATCACGGTGGGCGGGGATATCGCCGACATTGCGGGCAACGTCATCGTGCCAACACAGTTCGATCTGTATATCGACGAGACGCCGCCGGTGGCAGGTTTGACCAGTCCGCTGGACAGCGGCCCGGAGGACTTGGACCCGGCACTCAACGTAGTGCGTGTGGACCAGTGGGGACCGCCCATTGAGATGGACCTCGTCGACCCTGGCGGCATGGGTGTGGACATGGCGACGTTGCACAGCAGCGACGTAACAGTGCGGCGGAACGGGGTACTGCAGACGGTTGGGATGGATTATGGTCTGAGATGGGAAGGCTTCTGGGATGGCAGCGCCGGGGCGGCGAGGATCATCTTGAGCCCGACGTTCCAACCGTGGGCAGGGCACTATCAGTTCACGGTGGGCGGGGATATCGCGGATCTTGCCGGCAATGTCATTGCTCCGACGCAGTTTGATCTGTACATCGATGAGACGCCGACGGACGTTGCCCTGTCGACCAGCAGCATTGCCGAGAACCAGCCATCCGGCACGGCGGTGGGTACGCTGAGCACGACGGACCCGGATACCGGCAACACGTTCACGTACAGCTTGGTTACCGGGACGGGCAGCACGGACAACGCCTCGTTCACCATCTCCGGCGGCACACTTCAGACGGCGGCGATGTTCGATTTTGAGGCCACGAACAGCTACAGCATCCGCGTCCGCAGCACCGATCAGGGCGGGTTGTGGTTTGAAAAGACGTTCACGATCAGCGTGCTCAATGTGGCAGAGGTCGTGCCGACGATCACGGGCATCAGCACCGACAGCGGCAGCAGTGCCAGCGATGGGATTACCAGTGACCCGACGCTGCTGATCAATGGCATTTCCGAGCCGGGAATGACTATCACGGTCTATCGTGGTGGCGTATTGGCCGGGACAACGTCGGCAGATGGATCTGGCAACTGGTTCTTTGACTACACCGGTATCAGTCTGGCCGATGGGAGCTATGGCTTCACAGCTACGGCTTCGGACGGGCTGGGGAACACGACGGCGGCATGTGCGCCCTATGCCGTGACCATCGATGGAACGGCACCGGCATTGCCGGCCGCATCGATCAATGATGGGGCGGTACAGCGGTCGATGGTGAAGAAACTGACGTTGAGCTTCGGCGAGAAGGTAGTGCTGGATGCTGGCGCGGTAACAGTAAAGAAGAGCGATGGCTCGGACGTACCGGATACCACGTTGCTGGTGAGCAACCCCTCGGGAGATCAGAAGAACTATGTCCTGAGTTTCACGGGCATCGGTGTGGTGGGCGGCTCGCTGGCCGATGGGATCTATGACCTGTCGGTGGCGGCCGGGGGGGTGCACGACCTGGCGGGTAATGCGCTAAGCGGCAGCTTCACTCAGCGCTTCCATCGCCTCTATGGCGACTATGATGGCAACAAGACCGTGAACAATGGCGACTACTTCTGGTTCAAGCAGACATTCAACAAGAGCGTTGGCACGACCGGATTTCTCGATCTCTGTGACTATGACGCTAACGGAACGGTCAACAACGGCGACTACTTCCAGTTCAAGAAGCGGTTCGGCGTTGTTTACAGCTACTGATCAGATACCCAGGGCTGCGCGAATACGCTGCGCCTTGGGCTATGCAATTGCGCCCCAATTGGGGCTGGGGCGGAGGAGGCCGACAGACAGAAGAGCGGGCACACCCAAGACCGGCGAATTCCGGACCTGTGCTTGATTTCCAGAAAGGCCGTGTTACAAGGCGATTTACACGGCCGTGAATTTGTGTGTTCCCGGGGAGTGTAAGTTGGTCAGGTTGTCGTCTGCTCACGTCAGGTGAAATGCTGTGAACTCTCCTAACGATCAGCCACCCGACCCCAATCCTGATCAATCCACGGGTATATTGAATGGCGATGGTCCTCAGGGGTCGTGGTGGCGGCGGTTTCTGGCTTGGGGAAAGACCCCGAACGGCAAATACACGGTAGGCACTCTTAAGTACACCGGCTTCGGGCTGATGATGGTGTTCTTCTGGCTGCTGTGGGGAGATTTTCTCTACACGCTGCTGGATGGCAACATCCCCGGCATCCTGCCTCTGAAACTCAAGAGAATCGGAGCCAACGACCAGGTCAACCAGATTCTGAACCGGACGATTGCCTATGGGGCGTCGTTTCTGTTTGACCCGTTGGTCAGCACACGATCTGACCGCGCCCGCACCCGCTTTGGCCGGCGCATGCCGTATCTGTTCTGGTCCACACCGTTTGTCGGGCTGTTCCTGGTGGGAATTGGCTGCTTTGAATCGCTGACCCGCATGTTCACGGGTGGCGCCGAGCAGGCCAGCTTCATGGGCTACACTCTGAGCGTCAACACCGTCAGGCTCATCGTGCTGGCGGTCATGATTATCGGCTGGGATATGGCCAACATCTTTGTGGGCAATGTCTATTGGTACCTGTTCAATGATGTGGTGCCTTCGCAATATCTGTCGCGGTTCCTGGCGCTGTTCCGGATCGTGGGCGCTGCCGCGGGCATGGCATACAGCAAGTGGATATTCCCGCACTCGCTTGATCATTTCCAGACGATTTTTGTGGTGGCGGGCATCGCCTATGGCGTCGGGTTTCTGTTCATGGTGATCTTCATTCGTGAAGGGGAGTATCCACCGCCGCCGCCGCTGGTTGAGAATTCCACGAAATGGTACGAGCGATGGAACGAGTCCATCCACACCTACGCCCGAGAATGCTTCTGTCATCGTCTTTACTGGTTCTTCTATCTTGCCAGTACCTGCGTTTTCATGTCCGGGATGGCCGGGCGAACTTTTAACACCATCCGCAATGTCGATGTGCTGAAGATCAGCATGACGGATCTGGGAGAATTGGGGTTTTGGACGGGACTGGTGGCCTTGTTGCTGCAGTATCCGGCCGGCTGGTTGGCCGATCGCTGGAGCCCGGTGCGGGTTTACCTCATCGCCAGCCTTTGGTCGATCCTCGGCGTGGTTCTGCAATGCGCCTGGGTGTTCGTGAATTTTGACGATTATTTCCACAATGGGAATCTCAAGTTCATGTGGGTTACGAGTCTGGCGTTCATGCCGCTGGGCGCCATTCGCGAAGCATCGGAACTTCCCATGTACATGCGCATTTTGCCCAAGGAACGGTATGGGCAGTTCTGCTCGGCCAATGCCATGATTCGGGCGTTTGCCATGATGTACGGCAGCATCGTTGCCGGGTGGTTCATCGCATCGTTGGAACCCCGGTTTGGCGAATGGCGATATACCTGGACATCCGTATGGGTGCTGATGTGGCAGGTACCTGGAGTGGTTATGGTCGTGCTGATGTACCGCACCTGGAAACGACTTGGCGGCGGAAAGAATTACGTTCCGCCGGTGGCCGCCCATGATGTGTATCTGCCCCCGCTTAGTGCGATCCTTGGCTCTATCATCGGCTTTAGCCTGGGATTTGTGGGATGGTGCGGCTGGCTCCCCGGCCTATGGAAACTGAACATCATCGTGCCCGCATTGGGCTGGGCAGGGCTTGCGCTGTGCATCTTCTGGATGTTTGTCGCACGGGCCGCTCATAAGCGCAACACATCTGCGGGAGTCACGTAATTAGCAGAACGGAGTCGCGGAGCGGCTATTTGCCTCTGCCAGAGGCATCGCTGGCCGCGGTTTCCGGACGAATGCCCCAATGCGGCAGGGGTGCGCCGAACTCGAGCGCGCCCAGATCGGGCGCCCGACCCACAAAGACATCGGCGATGTTGGGAATGATCTGGCCATTGTCGATTGCGGGAGAATCCTTCCTCAAGCTGAAATCAGGATGCACGCCGGTCCATGTCTTGAGCGCCTGATCGATCTCGGCTGTGGTGGGAAGGGGATTCTGGAAACACGCTTCGGCATCGAGTTGGACGCCATGAGCTTCCAAGCCGGTTGTTTTGCGGATTTCAGGCAGCGTGCTGGTGTCGTGCGCGGGCAACTTGAAGGTTCCCGCGGCGGGAGCGCCAAGCAGTTTGTTGTATCCGTTGTAATCCAAATCGAGCGTGGGCGGCGAACGCACGAAGTCTTCGGCGTGGTATTTGAGCGAGGTTCGGCCGTAACTGATGAATAGATTGTTCCTCGCGAAGATATGTTCGGGCGGCGTGACCGCTTCAGCGTTTCTTTTCCCGGCCTCGATGAAGGTATTATTGACCATGATGGCGCCGCAGGATTTGTAGCGATCCTTGATGGTGTCTTCGGTGCCGACGAAGATGAGATTGCCGATGACATACGCGGGGCCGCCGATGTAGGGCTGGAAGCTGATGCCATTGTTGCCCGGATGCGAGAAGCGATTGCCCCACAGGCGCAGGTTGGGACCGCCTTCGTCGAATTCCACGGCGTCGTCGGAGCCGAAGAGCACGTCGTTGCCATAGGCATCGGCTTCCGAGCAGTGGAGCCGTATGGCGTCGGAGACGCGTGTGATCGTGTTATAACAGATAACATTGCCCCCTCCCGAACGCTCGGGGGTGTTGTCAAACGCGTGTCCTTCGGTCACATCGCCGCCGGCACCTCCGGGGCCTTTGATCCCAGTGATCGAATTGTCGGCGAAATAGCCGTTGCTGCCGCCATAGTTGATAGCCGTCCAGTTTCTCACAAACGTGCAATAGGTGACACTGAGTTCGGTCGAGGCTTTGTTTCTGATCCGAACGCCATCGTGGCACTCCTTGATCGTTAACTTGTGCAGATGAACGAACGATCCTTTCAGTTCGATGCCAGGGCCATCGCCCTCTTCATGATTCTGTAACGGCCGCGGGCCTTGAATCACCACATCCCCGTTGCCAGCGGACCGAATCACGATCGGCTTTTCCGCGGTACCACTGGCATTGACGACAACGGGGCTGTACGTGCCAGCGGCGACGTTGAAGATGTCTCCCGGCCGGGCCTTCGCGACGGCGTCGTTGAGGGCGGCTCCAGCGCCTTTGACTTGGATCACATTGCCCGCAGTGGGAATGACGGGCACTGCTCGCGTGGTCGTTTCGATCGTCCGCGTCAGACCGCCGCCGTCGGGATCGGCTAATCTGATGCGCACGAGGTAGTGCGTCGCGGCTTTGAGATTGAAGATCGATCCGGCGATGTAATTCCTCGAATACTTTTCGATCAGAAAATCCCTATATCCGCCCCAGTTCTTAAGGCCTCTGCCGAATAAGACGGTGATTCTGCCGACGGTGTTGCCTTCAACATCGACCGCTTGCGGAGCGACGCGCCACAATGGCAGGGCCGGCTTCCAGAGATCGGTTCCCGCTTCCTGGAATTCAACGGTGGCGGCGGCATTGCCGTTGGCATCGCCTTGCAAGGGCCAGTAGAGGCCGATGCAGTGGATCGTCGGCGTAGCCTGCAGTTCGCCAGCGATAACGGCATTGCGTGCGTCCGATAGGGTCGCGCCGGCTGCAGTCGGATTGGTGTCAGCGGCGTGCAGGGGGCTCACGCAGCAGATCAGTCCGATGGCCGCTATCGGCAGCCATTCGGGATGGGCGAGCGTACGCAGACATCCAGCGATGGTCATGGAGAATCCTTTGGGAAGGTCCGGAGCAGATTTGGATCATATCCGACGTTGCGATTTCCCATCAATACTGCTTGCCAAGAGCGAGGGGCGCGGACGCGCGGACGCAGGTATCTCTCAGATTGACAAGACTGGCATCACGCTTATACTCCTTGTCCCTCTACGCTCCCGGTGCGCGCCGTGGCGCAGGGTGGGTTTATTATTGGCCGCTCCGCTGTTGCTGATGCGGGCGGGGTCTGCTGGTGTAGCTCAGTGGTAGAGCGCGTCCTTGGTAAGGACGAGGTCACGGGTTCAATCCCCTTCACCAGCTTTGTCGGTATTCGACATTCGGCACCGTGCAGTGCCGCTGCGAGACGATCGGTACTGGTCGGTCCCAAGTGTCGAGTGCCGGGGATTGGAAAGGCAGGCGACAGGCGTGTGCCTGTTGCGGCAGGCTTAACCGCCTGCCTTGGATTGTGGTGCGGCTGTTCCCAGTGCGGCACCCATAGAGAACACATTGGAGGTTCTTTTTTATGGCAAAGGCAGAATTCAAACGTACGAAGCCGCACGTGAACGTCGGCACGATTGGTCACATCGACCACGGCAAGACCACGCTGACGGCCGCCCTGTCGGCTCGCTCGGCGCTGAAGTACGCGTCGGTCACAGCGAAGAACTATAAGGACATCGCCAAGGGCGGCATCGATCGCGATGCGTCCAAGACGGTGACCATTGCGGCCGCTCACGTGGAATACGAGTCGGCGACACGTCACTATGCTCACGTGGACTGCCCGGGGCACGCTGACTACATCAAGAACATGATCACCGGCGCCGCCCAGATGGACGGCGCGATTCTGGTTGTGTCCGCCGCTGACGGCCCAATGCCTCAGACCCGCGAACACATCCTGCTCGCCCGCCAGGTTGGCGTGCCGCGGATCGTGGTGTTCCTCAACAAGATCGACCTTGTTGACGATGCCGAACTGCTCGACCTGGTTGAGATGGAAGTCCGCGAACTGCTCACCAAGTATGGCTTCCCCGGCGATGACACCCCGATCATTCGTGGTTCCTCGCTGCCTGCCATGACCAACCCGAAGGACGATGTGGCCTGCAAGCCCATCGACGACCTGGTAAAGGCTCTTGATGAGTACGTTCCGATGCCGGAGCGCCTCGTTGACAAGCCCTTCCTGATGCCGGTGGAAGATGTGTTCTCGATCAAGGGCCGTGGCACAGTCGCCACCGGCCGTATCGAGCGCGGCAAAGTCAAGATGGGTGACCCGGTTGAGATCGTCGGCCTGAAGGATACCCGCAGCACTGTCGCGACTGGTATCGAGCAGTTCCAGAAGACCCTGGATGAAGGCATTGCCGGCGACAACGTCGGTGTGCTGCTTCGTGGCGTGGAAAAGGATGACATCGAACGCGGCCAGGTTCTGGCTGCTCCGAAGTCCATCACTCCGCACAAGAAGTTCACCGGCGAAGTGTATATCCTGACTAAGGAAGAAGGCGGCCGTCATACGCCGTTCTTCACCGGATATCGTCCACAGTTCTACTTCCGGACGACGGACGTCACTGGCTCGGCCAAGCTCCTTGGCGGCGCTGAAATGGTGATGCCTGGTGATAACGTCTCGATCGAAGTCGAACTGCAGTCGGTCATCGCCATGGAAGAGAAGCTCCGCTTTGCTATCCGTGAAGGTGGCAAGACGGTCGGCTCCGGCGTTGTGACCAAGATCCTGGAATAATCTTACCGCCTGGACCGGGCGGAATACGCCCGGTCCAGGCTTTTGGTGCATTCGGATTTCGGATTCTTGATCTGAGATCTGAGATTGATGCCTGCGATTTGAAATCCGAAGGATACGGCAATGGCAAAAGAAAGTCGTGAAATGGTGTGGATGCAGTGTGCCTCGTGCGGCGATCTCAATTACCGCACGGAAATCAAGGTTGCTGGCGGCGTGCAGAAGATCGAACTGAAGAAGTTCTGCCCGCGCGAGCGCACCCATCAGATGCACAAGATCAAGAGGAAGTAATCGTTGGGAGTACAGGCTTGAGTCTGGTTTGGAGCCTGAAGGCTGTACTCCAAGCTTACGCCGGTAGCTCAATTGGCAGAGCGGTCGTCTCCAAAGCGACAGGTTGCAGGTTCGATTCCTGCCCGGCGTGTTGCCCGATCAGCGGGGTCATATGACCAGATCTGCAGCAGAAGGAAGTGCACGTGGCTGAGACCGAAGACAGAACTGAAAAGACCAGTGCCCGAGCCCTCGATTCCAAAGAGGCCGGCGGCTTCTTTACGATCTATCGGCGCAGCCAGGGCAAGTGGACGCGCCTGGGCACTGCGATGGGCTGCGCGCTGATTATTCTCTCCACAGCGATCTTCATCGTCAAAGATGTTCAGGGCGCCGCCGCCACCGTCATCAGCGAAAAGACCGCGATCCTGATCGCCGGGGCTTTCGTGGTCATCACATCGTTGCTGGCTTACTACGTGCAGAACCGCCCGACGAACGTCACGTTCCTCATCGAGACCGACAGCGAGATGAAGAAGGTGAACTGGACGACCCGCCAGGAACTGATCGGCTCCACCAAGGTGGTGATCGGGTTCATGTTCATCCTCTCGCTGATGCTGTTCATCGTGGATATCGGCTTCGGCTATCTTTTCTGGGCTGTGGGCGTGCTGAAGTTCAGCCCAGGCTTGTTCGAGAACATCTTCAAGACCCTCTTCGGCAAATAACCCCCCAGGCCCCCAAATCATGCAATTCTTCGTACTTCGAGTAGCGAGCAACAAAGAAGACCAGGTCAAAGAGAAGCTCCTGCGCAAGGTGAAGATCGAGGGTCTGGAGGACCGGGTCGGCCGGATTCTTGTGCCCACCGAGCGCGTGCGTTCCATGAAGGGCGGCGTGAAGCGGGAAAGCGAACGCAAGCTCTATCCGGGCTACGTGTTCATCGAACTGGAGCTTGAGAAGGATGGCCGGATTCCCGACAAGGTCTGGTTCATGATCAAGGAGACCGAAGGGGTCGGCGACTTTATCGGTTCCAATGGCAAGCCCACCGCGATGAGCGCCAAGGACCAGTCCAAGATGCTGGAAGAGGCCGAGCGGCCTGATGAGGCCCCAGCGCTGAAGACCGAGTACAAGAAGGGCGACAAGATCAAGGTTACCAACGGGGCGTTCCAGAACTTTGAGGGTGAGGTAGACGAGATCCTGTCGGACAAGGGGATGGTGCGGATTATCACGACGATCTTCGGACGCCCGACTCCGCTGGAGTTGGAGTATTGGCAGATCGAGAAGGTCTAGCCGCGGGACGGGGCCGGAGATAGTCCGCTGGCCGTGCCAGCGCGTAGGTGCTTCTAAATCATAGCTAATCCACCAGCTCTGCTGGTGAGAATTCATCAGGCTCTGCCGTTCCAGCGTCGTTGGGTGTAGACGGTCCTCCCGAGGAAGGCCCCGAGGGGCGAAAGGAGAACCGTCATGAGTAAAGATTGGCAGAGCCAGGCCCACGTGAAGTGGGACTGCAAGTACCACGTAGTGATCTTGCCAAAGTATCGCAAGAAGGAGTTCTTTGGAAGGTCAAGGCGTGAGATCGGCAAGATCATTCGGGAACTGTGTCGTCAAAAGGATGTGGAATTGGTTGAAGGCAAGGCCATGCCGGACCATGTCCAAATGCTGTTGAAAGTGCCGCCCAAGTACAGCATTGCGATGACGCTGGGGTATTTGAAAGGCAAGAGTGCGATTCGCATCCACCGGGAGGTGCTGCGGACCAAAGGCACGTTGTTTGGCCGGGAGTTCTGGGCACGCGGATACTGCGTCAGTACGGTCGGATTGGACGAGGAAGAGATCCGGAAGTACATCCGCGAGCAGGAGAAACTGGACCAAGACTTGGATCAAGGCAACCAGTTGTTCAAGTAGTTGTCATCGGCCCCTTTTAGGGGCCTTCCTCATACCACCGGCTCTGCCGGTGGTCGTGATTGCACCGCTATAGCGTCAGCAAGGCGAAGGCGTATTCGCCGGGAGCCGAGGGCGTCCAACACAGGACGCCATAGCCGGTGGAGCGAAGCGGAACAGCAGGCGCGACCCAACCTTCTCCTCACGCGAAGACACGAAGGGGTTTAGCCGCAAAGAGCACAAAGACCGCAAAGAGAGTGCGCCTTTTTCACTCCGGATAACAGGCGGTGAAAACAGCCGCGACAGCGTCAGGATCGTGATGGCGAACAGTAGACGCAATCCTTTCTGTCCACAGATTTGCACCGATTCACACAGATTGAAAATATCGCCTCGCGCGGAGAGCGCGGAGCTCGCAGAGGATACAGGAGCAGCCGGGGCGCCAGGGAGTCCATGACAGAGTGGGCTTGCGATAATATGCTTTGACCCCTTATCCGGATATGCTTTGACCCTTATCCGGATGAAGATAGACGGCGGCCGTGCCGACGGCATCCCGAAGCATCGGGATGCGACAGCGTCAGCAAGGCGAAGGGGTACTCACCGGGAGCCGAGGGCGTCCAGCACAGGACGCCATAGCCGGTGGAGCGGAGCGGAACAGCAGGCGCAGAACAGACTTCTTCTCACGCAAAGCCGCGAAGGCGCAAAGGGGATCTAACCGCAGAGATCGCAAAGACCGCAGAGAATGCGTCTATTTGCCAAGGGTTTGCCGATGTCGGTATGTTGCCACGACCAAAGACACTAGTTACGTCCCCGTTCCACTCTTGTTCAACTACTTCGATGCGTTTGGGCGTTACCCGTCGAATGCACGATTGCGGGAGTGGTTCGAGGACATGACGCTGTGATTGCCTGGTTGTTCTGCAGGATCGAGACCGAGGGCGTCGTCGTGAGCAGATCAGCACCGTGGTGGCGCAGATTCCTCGACGTGAGCCAGCGGAGGAAGGAGTCCAGACAATCAGTTCCCGATGCCTGTTGCGTTCACGTCTCGAGCGGCGTCTCTAGGTACCAGCGTACAACCTCCCGCCGTAGGCCCGTTCGATCGCAATCTCCAGGACATAGGTGGCGCATGCTTGGAACTCGACCATTTGGTGAAGCTTGATGCCGCGCAGAGTCGATCCGTGCGCCACCCGCGTATCCCGAAGTCGGTTCATCTCGCGAATCACGTCCGCGACCTTTGCCTTTGTTTGGTAGCCGACCTCCTCTTCTGGATCGAGGCCGGCAGCTAGGAGTTTCGCACGGTAGCGTGATTCGTCGCGTGGCGGATCACCGATGACGGCCTCGATGCATTTGTACGAGTTTTGATACGACGCCTCCCAACTAGCCAGTTCAGCGGCGCGCGTGGGGATTCGGTCACCATCGTCCAATGCATCGCGAAGCCCGCCCGGCGACACGTAAAAGTCGTGCATAGACACGCAGAGGAATGCGGCGGCAAAGCGCAACTTCTCGTTGCGCAGCAATACAGGGCACGCGCGGATAGCCAATGCAACCATATGGGTGGAGAGACCGTAGCTTCCCGCGATCAGTGCGCTACTGAAGATTGCGCGTGCATCGGCAGTTGACTCGACCTCGCTCACTATCGCTTCCAGTGAGATAGAGCGCGAGCGTCGGAGTTTTGACGACCGTAGCGGGAACGATAGGTGGCTGGCGTCCAGCTCCAATCCCGTCCCGTTGAACACCTGACCAAGCATTAGCACGGCTTCCGCGATCCGTTCCGCTTCCGTATCGTCTCGTCGCCCTCGCTCAAGTGAGAAGAAGATGCGAGGCTCCGCGTGGCCGGATTTGCAGTGGAGCCGAACCGGTTGAACCCAGAAGTCCACCCCGAGCGTCTCTGCCGCCTCGTTCATTGCGTCATCAAGGACGTGACGAGGTTCCCCATCGTTTATCCCGCCGGAAAGATGTAGCAGGATATAACTATATCGGGGAGACCGTCTTCGCGCGTGGCCGCTCATCGTGCGCACATATTACCTGCGGAACGTGGTTTAGCCGAGTGCGGCAAGGCTATTGCTGAAAGGCGGTCCGATGTTCGATGTGCTTGGTTGAACCTTATCACTAGCATTGTAGCAGGCCGTGCCATTGCTCACATGGTTTGTGTTGATTCGCCATGAGCCGATAGGCGCAGGCTATGATCTCGCGAAATGCCACGGTGTTCAGGTGCGATGAGTACAGCGTCACTTGGCCGGGGAACCACACGCCCGAGCCTCATTCCACACTACAACGGACCGTAGTCTGGCGATTGTGGGACACCGGCAAAGGAGCGTTGGCATCCATTGTTCACCAATATCGTATTTCCTTGGCATAGGGCCATGGCTCGCCACGCCGGGGGTGGTGCGACTACCTATGGCTAATCGAGTAGCGGCTTAGAAGATCTCCCATCCTTCTTCTGAATTCAGCTTGCTGGCCCGACCCGGGGAAGTTGACCATCTCGGTGTTCTGGACGTTCAGTCCAGCGCGACGCAGGGGTTCGGCGCAAATCTCATAGACGAGGGCGCTGATCAGCGCGACCGGAGTCGTGGTTCCACAGAACGAAAAGAGCCTACGCTGCAGGCCCGGCAGGTCCGCTGCCAACCGTCGTTTCTTGTATGAGGAGCCTGCCTCCAGCATTGGGTCTTCGCAGGCGTCAACGAGATAGAAACCGTCGTCGCGAAAGCGAGTGAGCAGTTCTGGTTTCCTCGGCCGGATCGCGGACGCGGTTACTACCGATCCAAGATAAAGGAGTTTCATCATCTCACAGAACAGGCTGTCTCCTTCCGGCACATCCTCCAGGTAGAAAAACCGGGGCTCTGCGTCTCGCGTCTCTGGGTCTGGTTGCGGCAGTCGGGGCGGGGCCTCCGCCACAAACACGAGGCAAAGCTGGCTCGGTAGATACTTCCTTCTCGCGTTCTCGAAAAGCTCGATCATTGCGCCGCCAAACCGGGTCTACGCCTGGGCGGATTCCGCGCGGTGCTCTGGTCAGGGCTCACCACGTGTACCGGATCGGATTAGCTGCTCCGCGTTTGCGGTACTTATCCGGCACGCGTTTTCCGACGTAGAGATTCGCTATTTCAGGCGAGGCCTGTTTTCCTTCAAAACCGATTCGGCCGGGCTCGCCTTCACCATCGGCGCGGTCGGGGAAATTCTCGAGTGTGGCGTCGAGCCATTCATCGGCGATGAAAGCGCCGCGGATGATGCCTTGTACGGTCGCAAGCACGACGTCGGCTTGCTGGGCCTTGGACTTGCTCATTTTCCATGCGTACCGGGTGGCATCGTATAACGAACGCTCCGCCGAACTCCGGTTCACGCTGATGAGAACTGCTTTGTGGGCAAAGACGGCCGGCTGGGCTTCGTAGCGACAGATGATCTCGCGGGCGTGCGCTATACCATAGTCTGTGCTGCCCGTGCCGCCGGATACGTTCGTCAGGCCTGGATACGCATCGATCAGGGCGGCTTCCACCTCGCACGCGGTCTGCTCGTTCATGCCGTGCCGGTGAATGACGTGGGCGACTTCGAACCCCGCCAACCGGATGTCTCGAATCCGCTTGAGTTTGTTGCCCAAGAGGCCGTCATCGGCTTGCAGTTCCGCGCGTGCGTGGGCGAAGACACGGTTGCCCTTGCCCTTCCCAACGTAGAACGTCTCGCCGTTTCGAGGGTCGATTAGCCTGTAGACATAGAAGTTGAGTTTTTCGATCACTTCTGGCGGAAAAGATGTAGGGTCTTTTGGCATGTCGTCCTCCTAAGGTGGCCTCGCCCGGTGTCAGTCGCTGGGCGTTGCCTGCTGGGCCATCGCCTTGCAGCCTTTGGGACAGGCGGGCCTGAAGAGTTGCTCCGGGCCCTGACCGGGTGCCGGCCGGATCCATTGGTTCGACCCTGGCGCGGCATATTCGGCTGCCCGTATCCGCCGTTCCCTCGCTTCGGACGTCTGGAGCGACGCTTCTGCCTCAACGGCCGTCGCCTGATCGTCGGCGATGCGCATTAGATACGCCGGAAAGCTCGTTTTGCATTTGGTGCAGGCAAAGATCACCACCTCGTATGCGGGCCGGCCATCCTTTTTCATCCGGGAAGTCGGCACCTTCGGTGCAGCGAACCACGTCCTGCCCAGATCGATTGTGTAGAACGCCTTGGGCGTTGAGGGCGCCACGGGGGCATCAAGCCGCTGAGCCGCCTCGCGCACGATCTCAGGTAACGCCGCTCGTGCCATGGCAAATCCGGCCGCGCGTACTTCCGCGTCGTCCACGCGCAACACCCAACTGACTTCGCGCCATAGTCGGGCCACACTCTGGTATCCGAGTGCAGAGAGATCCCCGATGGCTTTCACCCGGCCGGCCGAAGTTCTGTCGCCATAGAGTCGTTTGAGGATGCCGTAAAGCTGCGGGTCTCTCGGCCACTCGCGCGACACCTCGTATTTGTTCCAGAGCGCCAGGTAGTGTTCCATCCCGCCGCCGCAATAGGCGTAGAGCATCGTCAGAGCATCCGCGGCTAGGTCCTGGTCCTGTCCTTGGGCGATCAGGATCAATGCATTGACTCCCCGACGTACACGCGTGGGGTCGGCCTGGGAAGGGGTAAGCAGGCTATAGGCCGCCATTCGCCTTACGCGCGATGAGGAACTGCTCAACAGGTGCTCCGCCACCTCTGCTTGCACCAACTTGGCGGGGTCCAGCCTGTCACCGACCAGTTGTTCGCAGCCGAGCGCCACGGCCCCGGCAAACTCGGCATCGGAGTGCTCCCGCAGGGCCTTGAGGTACTCGGGTTTGGCCCAAGTGTCTCTGCCTAGGAAGCATGCGGTATCGAGCATGGCGGCCCGCGCCGGGGGCTGGAGGCACCGGGGGTGCGGCAGGCTCTCCATGATCAGGGGCACAGCGAACTCCTGTGGGTGGTACCAGTAGAAGAAGCGGGTCGTGGCAATCAGCGCCTGCTGGGCAATCTTCTGGTCGGGATCCGCGGCCAGTTCGCGCAGGATCCGGCCGGTGCCCTCGACATCATCATTCGGGTGCAGATTCGGCGCGATAATGGCAATCACCTGCGCGATCTTCGTCTTCTCGGCGACATCCCCGGCCTTGATTGTTTCCTGGAAGGAGCGGTTAGCCAGGCGCACGGGTAAGGGGTGGATAAGGGCCATCCCTGCTACGCCGCGGACGGAGACGTCCGGGTCATTGTGCGCCAGATCATCGAGCTTGATGATCGCATCCTTGAAATGAGGATAGGACGACTGCGTAATTCGCTCTGGCAGAGACGCGGCTGCTGCGCGGACTTTCGGATCGGAGTCGCTCAGCGCAGCAAAGAGCGTGTCGTTCATGCCGCCCCAGGGATTCATGTTGATCTTTTGGATGGCGGCGAGCCGGTCGGCCGGGTTGGTGGCGTGCAGAGCATCCTGACGAACCTTCTGCAATATCGGATCGTCGGCCGGTTGGGCGATCAGGAATGGCACAAAGGTGAGGGCAAGACCTGTGAGGATAATCCAATGGCTGTATCGCGGCATGGCGCCTCCTTTGGCAAGACAGCATACCACAATGGCGGCTGCACTATTAGGGGAAAAGAGGCAACATGGGATCAGGGGATCTGAGATTTCAGATATCGGGATTTGAGACTGAAGAGCGGCAAGGGGGGTCGGTGGGCGAGGTGGTGAATGTGGAAGGGTGGGCGTCGCTCAGGCGGCGAGGGTGGGGCACTGTGCCGTTGGCATTCATTGTACCAGGTGCGGATGTGATCGAGCCGGCGCTCACGCTTTGGGGTCGCGTGCCGGCGGTGACGCTCATAAACAGTATGCGCCGGCGCTTACGCTTTCGGCTCGTATGGTTCGCCCCATGCCCCTATACCAGCCCAATCAGCGCGCCGACAACGGCGATCACCCAGAACAGCGCAGACTCCTGTGTGCGCGTCAGTAACCAGAAGTAGAGCAGGGCCAGCAGGTACCCGATCAAGCCTGCGACCAGCACGAAGAGGATACCTTTGCCCAGCGCCAAACCGAATATCATCCCTATCGCGGTGTATATCCCAGCGCACATTGCCGGCCGATCCGTGTTCAGCACGATCTTGATCATCGACACCAGGATGAGCACTTTGACAATGAATAGCATCCCACGCACCTGTTCCTTCCCGCCGCCGTCCGGTAACGCCCAGTCCCGGCGGCATGGCCGCAGGTTACCATGTCTTGCGACGCGAGTACATTGCGTACGTACCACGGCTCGTGACGGTGGTTGTCAGGAAGGAGCAGGACCTAGCCGTGCTGAAAGATACCAGAGACTTTGCTTATTTCATTGTGGGAGCGGGGGAGTCGTTTGGACATGAGACGCAGTCGCGCCGTCGGACGGTTTACGAATTCACCGTTGAGCGGGCTGATGCCGGAAAACAGGAAGCCACTGTGCTTGTTCGGGGGAATTAGGACAGCGCGCCAGCGATTACGGCTCTGGACGTGAATGCCGGCGCTGACGGTTTGGGTTTGCGAAGAAGAGCCGGCGCTTACGCTTTCGGCTCGTATGTTTCGGGTCGTTGGGTTCGAGGTGCGGGTTAGGGGTTGGGGGTGTGGGTACGGCCGTCAAAACAGGCCATGGGCTCGCCCTGCTCGTTGAGGACGTAGTGGATGGCTTCGTCCAAAGAGTCCTGCGTGTTCAGCCAGCGCGTGCTCCCGTGGCGCGTCCAGTGCTCCCTGTCCGGTGGCTCGGTAAGGGCTTCGTGCAGCTTTCGGCTGGCCCAAGCTTTGAAATCGTTCATGACCGTTTCTGGCTTTGGTGCTTTGGGGTGATTGATACCGGCGCTAACGCTTTCGGCTCGTTTACCGGCGCTAACGCTTTCGGCTCGTTTGTCGGCGCTAACGCTTTCGGCTCGTACGCTTTCTTTCGGTTCGTACGGTGTTTGGGCGTTTGGTTTTGGGTGGTGCGGTGACGACGATATGAACGTGGTTGGTTCGCACGTGAACTGCCCAGAGTCTCCATCCCCGATGGGTTGATACTTCCTGGATTGTGTGCAGGACGATTCGTCGGCGTGCTTCGTCCAGGAAGTAGGGATCCTCACGCAACGATTGCCGGCGCCATTCCTCGAGGTCGGGGTTGGCCGGCAGAAAAGGAGTGCCAGGGATGTTGTGGTCGCGATCGACTGAGGCGGGATCGCGACCGTGCAGCCAGGTGCCGTAGGTGGTGAAGGTGATGAAGTACGCCAATGGGACGGACATGGTGAGGAGGATATGAGGTTTGGGTTGGGTGCTCAATGGGTTGGTGGCGAAGAAGAGCCGGCGCTAACGCTTTCGGCTCGTTGTCCGTCGCTAACGCTTTCGGCTCGTTGTCCGTCGCTAACGCTTTCGGCTCGTACGTTTCGGCTCGTTAGGCGGCGAGAGGGGATAGGGAGCGGTGGGTGGTCCACCATTGTTTGAGGGCAGGGCGGGTGGCGGGGAGGTGGCGCTTTTTGCAGATGACGCGGAGTTCGCGGGTGACGGAGGCGCAGGTCCAGTGCATGCGGCGGGCGATCTCCTCTATGGGGAGGTCGGTGTGGGCGAGGTAGGATTCGAGTTCGTTGCGGCGGGGCGAGGAGCGGGGCCTGGCCAAAGGTTTGTTTTGGCGGAGGGCGGAGAAGGAAGCGGGGCGTTTGACTTCGCGGCCGAAGAGCAGGCCGCCGGAGAGGTGGGCGATGAGGAGACTCCAGGACTTGCTGATGGACTTGGGGGTACGGGCGAGGCCGAAGAGGTGGTGGCAACGCTGGCAGGCCAAACAGAAGTGTGGTTCAGGGGTGTCGTACCGGCCGGCGTAGGGGAGCTTGATGTTGTGGAGCGTTGCGAAGTCTGGGGCGCCGAGCGGGAGATAGATGGTGTGGACTTCGCGTTGGCATTCGGGGCAGAGCCAGACCCAGTGCATGAAGCGCATGCGTCGGCGCTGGACGCGGAAGATGGGTTTGCGACGGAGGGACTGCTGGAACCAGTCAGGGAGGCGATCGGAAAGTTGTTGCCAATAGGGGGCTAAGAGTTTATCGGGTGGGCGATAGCCGCAGGCGCTGGGGTCCAGTTGCGTGGGGTAGCCGTAGTGTTCCCATTCGCAGGCATCGGGTGGGGCGGTGGCGGGAACGGGACTGTCGACCAGGGGGACGGGGAGGCCGCGCTGGCCGCCAAGAAGGGCAATGCGGCGGCAGCGGAGGATACCGCGGCGTTCGAGGCGGCGAGGGGTTTGCCGGGGGGCGCCGAGTTCGGCGGCGAGGGAGCGGAACTTCTGGCCCCAGTAGAGTTCGACCGGCCGGCAGAGATCCTTGATGGTGCGGGCGGTGAGCAGGACATCGTGCTCGGCTTCGTTGCCCTTATCGTCGGCGTGGCGGGAGGAGAGGTGAGCGGTCCAGTCGGTGATGCGGCGGTCGGAGGCTTTTATAGCGAGGCAAAGCGGGCGAGGGACGTGATCGTAGATCGTGGCCCGGCGGTCGAGACGGCGGCGGAGTTCGAGTTCGTGGCCGAGGGCTTTGTCCTGGATCTTGAGCCACGCTTGCCACAGGGCTTGATCAAGTTCGGATTGCACAGGATTGGCGCTGGGTCCCGTAACAGATTGCATAGTTCCTCCCTATATAGGGCGATTTGGAGGGGTGGGGAATCGCAAGTTGCGTGTTTGCATGGAGTTAGGAATCTGCGAAATTCCGCGCGGATTTTGGAGTGTGAGGCTGATTACAAAGTATGGCTGCAAGACCGGTTTGGGGTGCGGCCTGGGACAAGTTCCTCGGCTGGAAAGCGGTGATCCACCCAGGCGGATGTGCCACAATTCACCGCACTCCAAAGAAGGCGGGAACTGCGGAGCGAGTCGTTGCGGATGCGCAGGTGGGGCACAATGCCCGGCATGAGCCCAGAGCCGGAAAAAGGGCCGGAGACCGGAAAGTCGATAACTGGAGCGCAGCGATAGCGGCGGTCGTGCGAAGGAGCCTCCTCGAGGCGGCATTGGCCCTCCCTTGGCTTTGTCTTGGCGCCCCCGGGGCGCGCCCGTGCCTTGCACGCGGGCTCGGAACGACGAGAATCACCGCTGCCAAGTCTGAGGTGATCGACGGGTTTGACGGCAGGAGGACGTGACATGAGTTTGAGGCGCGAACAGTTCGGGCGGATGCTGGCGAGGATGGCAACAGCGGCGGCGGTCGTGCTCCTGGCGACGACCACGACGGCGCGGACGGCCCGCGCGGGCGAGGAGCGGATGCTGTGCGACTTCGAATCGCCCGACGCCATGCAGGTGATCGAGGGCCGGGCCAAGATCGAGAGTGTCGCCGAGCACGCCACCCACGGTCAGCGGGCCGGCAAGGTGCCCGCCGGCTTCATCGTCGTCTGTGGCAACTGGACGGGGCTGCCGGCCGACTGGAGCGGGTACGACGAGCTGTGCCTGGACGTGTTCAACCCCGGCGCCGCCGGCAGCGTCTCGGTGTGGATCGGCGACGGCAGCAGCGACTACTGGGAGCGGCACAATAACGCCCTAAACCTGCGGACGGGCGCCAACACGCTGGTGATCCCCGTCGGCGGGCTGTGGCGCGGCGAGAAGGGCAGCGGCAAGTTCCTCGACCCCAAGAAGATCCAGCAGCTTGTGATGAGCTTCCCCGCACAGGGCGCCGATGCCTATTACCTGGACAATTTCCGCCTGGTCAAGGGCGCCGGCCAGGTGCAGACCAAACTGCTGCTGGGCTTTGAGCCCGGCGAGACGGAATCCGCGGTGTGGTCGGTGGATGACTGGCCGGAAGACCAGCCCGGCAAGTCCTCGGGCAGCGTCGTGGCCGAGCACGTTACGCAGGGCAAGGCAGCGCTGAAGTTCCAGGTGCGCGCCGCCGGCGGGGCGCTGGTTATTGACCGCGTCCCGGGCGACTGGAGCGCCTACGACACGCTTGAAATCGACTGCTTCAGCATGGCCGCAGCGCCGATCAAGCTGGCTGGCTGGTTCCGCGATGAGCCGTCGCGCGACGGCGACTATTGGCTGCGGCACAACTACGAGTTGACCGTCCGCCCGGGCGCCTCGACGCTGTCGTTCCCGGTTGGCGGGCTGTGGCGCGGCGAGAAGGGGAGCGGCAAGTTCCTCGACACGCACAAGATGATCTCCTTCTGCCTCGGGGCCAAGGATGTCACGCTCTACTTCGACAACATCCGCCTGGTCAAGGGCGTCGAGGAAGTCGCCGTCGAGGGCCTGCGCAAGTTCGACTTCGGCACGCCCAGCTCGCCGACGTTCCCGGGGTTCACGGCCGTCTATCCCGACACGATGTACGCCAAGGACCGCGGCTTCGGCTGGGTCGGCGCCGGCACGCGTGACGGCCGCAACTACGAGCAGCCCGACGCCCTGTGCGGCGACTTTGTCCGCGTGGACAACAACATGAAGTTCGCCGTGGATGTGCCCGACGGGCGCTACACGGTCCGCGTGATGCTCGACACGCCGGGCTTCTGGGAATACGCCTCGCCGTTCCACAGCCGCGGCATCGAGGCCAACGGCAAACCGGTCTTCCAGCAGACGCTCTCGCCGGATGAGTTCGTCAAGCACTGGTACTTCCGCTACCAGGACGTGGAGGACCTGCCCGGCACCGACATCTGGCAGCGCTACGTCGGCGACCGCTTCGTGCCCAAGACCTTCGAGGTTGACGTGAGCGGCGGCCATCTCGAGTTGCGCTTTGTCGGCGATACCTGGGGCCTGACGCCCAGCTACCTGGTGATCTATCCCACCGCGCAGGCCGAGGCCGGCGCCCAGTGGCTTACCCAGCTCGACGCCCGCCGCAAGCAGGCGTTCAACAACACCTACGCCGAGGTCGTGCGCCAGCCCGACCCCAAGCCCGCGGCCATCTCCCCTGAGGAGCAGAAAGCCGGCTTCATTCTCTTCGGACGGGGGCTGGACAAGCAGGTGACCTACAACTCGGCCCCCGGGGCTGACCCCAGCGACACCCGCCAGCCGCAAATGGACCTGGCCGGCTGCCCCGGCGAGTACGACTCGTTCAGCTTCTCGATTTACCCGCTGCAAGCCTGCGGCGATCTGGCGCTGACGGTCAGCGACCTGAGCGGTCCCGGCGGACAAAGAATCCCGGCCGCGGCGATCCGCCAGCGGGCAGTGAGCTACAAGTTCAAGCGCATCGGCGGGCGGATCACCAGCAGCTACGAGTACAGCCCGTGGCTGCTGGTGGACTTCAAGAACTGGCCGATCGTCGCCGGCGTCACCCGCCAGTTCTGGCTGACGCTGGACATCCCGGCGAGCGCCGCGGCGGGCAAGTACACCGGCAAGGTGAGCGTCGCCCTCAACGGGGCGACCCGCGACATCCCGGTGAGCCTGGAGGTCTACCCCTTCACCCTCGACGAGCCGAAGATGTCCATCGGCATGTACGGCGGGTCCGGCCCGACCGGCGGCGAGGGCGGGTGGGATGAGGACTTCCGGCGCGAGTTCGGCCTGGACCGCCGCATCGAAGAAGTCCTCCGCGATCAGAAAGAGCACGGGATGACCGCCATCACCCCGCCCGCCCCCGCCTTCCAGGGCTTCAAGGACGGCAAGGCCGTCTTCGACTACAGCGCCACCGACCGGTCCATGGACTTGCTCCACAAGCTCGGCTACGACCACGAGTGCTTCACCTATGCCAGCATGTTCCGCGTCGGCGAGGGCGACCTGGAGAAGGCCTGCCGCGACCGCTACGGCATGGGGCTGGAAGAGGCGATCAAGCTGGCGTATGAAGAGCTGGGTCGCCACGCCAAGGCCGACCACTGGCTGAGCGTGGCCTGGGCGCTGGCCGATGAGCCGCTGATCCACGGCATCTCACCCGAGACGGTCATCAAGGTGTTCGAGGCGCACCGCAAGGCCGCCTCCGGCATGCAGTTCGTCAGCGAGGATGCCATGGGCGATCCGAACCACTGGTCGGTCATCCCGGCCATCGACATCATCTCGGCCAACAGCCCGCGGTATAAGGTGGCCGAGGCAGTGCGCAAGAACCATAGCCGCTACTGGTTCAATAACATTGGCACCGATCGCTACACGTTCGGCTGGTTCTTGTGGAAGGCCCACCGCGACATGGGCGTGGAGGCCCTGTTCCAGTGGGGCTACTCCACCAATCCCGCCGACGTCTACTACGACCTGGACGGTTTCGAGGGCGACAGCGGCGTGTCGTTCACCGCCCTGGAGGGCCAGCGGGCGCGCACCCCCTGGGAGCTGATTCGCGACGGGGCCAACGACCACCGCTACCTTCAGACTCTCTGGAACCTGTGCCAGAAGGCCCAGGCGGGCGCCGACCCCCAGGCCAAGGCCACCGCCGCCGCTGCCCAGGCCTTCTGCGACAAGGTGATGGCCAAGATCGATCTGGAGAGCAAGGGCCGTCGCCCCTATACCCAGGCCGAACTGGAGGGCTTCAAGCGCCAGTTGGCCGGGTTCATTCAGCAACTTCGCCCCGCAGCGCGGTGAAGCAGCAAAAATGTGTCCCATCCTGGCTATTGTAAGTGCCGAGGCCGGGGATACATTGTTTACGCAGTTTTCGATCGTTACATCTTTGTGATGCGGACGGAGAGTGCCCCATGAAAGTGCTCGTGACCGGCGCCAGTGGGCGCTTTGGACCGTATGTGGTGAAGGAATTGGAAGCGCATGGCTACGATCTCGTGCTGCTGTCGCGCTCGCGGCCGGAGGGGGCCGATCGCTGGCCGTGGGTGCAAGGTACGATAGCGAATTTCGAAGACTGTCTGCGCGCGACGGAAGGCGTGCAGGCGGTACAGCACGTGGCCGCGAATCCGTGGGCGAGCGATCACCCGGGATCGCGGGAGAGTTACGCGAAGCGCGGCGTGCCATTCTATGACACCATGCAGACCAACATCATGGGCACGTATTTCCTGCTCCAGGCGTGTCTGCAGCACAAAGTCGGTGTTTTCGTCATGACCGGCAGCAACTGCGCCCTGGGTCACGGTGGCCGCATTAGCGGCCGGGAGTTCCCCATCTCCTACCTTCCCATTGATGAAGAACATCCGTGCGAAGTCGAAGACTCGTATTCCTACAGCAAACACGCAGGGGAGGAGCTGCTCGCCTCGTATACGCGCGCCTATGGGATTCGCACCTATGTGCTCCGCTCCGCCGGCATCTGCGCACTGGAACGCCGGCAGCGCACGGCCCAGCAGGCAGGCCCGGCGAAAGGGTGGGACACCTGGCTGTGGGCCTGGGTGAGCAGTGAAGATCAAGCGGTGGCGCATCGCATGTTGATGGAGAAAGCGCCTGAGATTGAGCCCCACGGCGTGTTCTTCTGCAATGCGGATGATACCACCGCGCTGGAATCGACGCGGGAATTGGTGGAGAGATTCAAGCCGGAACTGTTGAGCACCGTACGTGAACTGGAGGGACATGCCAGCATCCTCTCCAATAAGAAGCTGAAAAGAACGATTGGCTGGGAACACAAACTCTCGTGGCGCGAGTTTCTAAAGAAGTTTTAGGGAGAAATAGCGATGGGTGACGTCCTTGGTATGGGTGTCGTTGGTGCCGGCGCCATCGGATTGCGCTGCGCGTTTAATCATCTCACGCAGGAAGATGTGAAGGATCGGGTGCGCATCACCGCGGTGTGCGATCCCGTGCCCGGGCGCGCGGAAGCCGCCGCGAAGAAGTTCGGTGTGCCGAAATGGTACTTGTCGCTGGAAGAATTGCTCGCAGATAAGAACGTTGATGCCGTCACCCTGGGTTCTCCCATCGGCCTGCATTATCAGCAAGGCCTGGCGGCCATCGCAGCGGGCAAGCATGTGCATTTCAACAAGACCATGGCCACGACCGTCGCGGAGTGTGATGACCTCATCGCCCGCGCGGCGAAGAAGAATGTCCGCCTGGTGGCCTCTCCCGGGATGATGTTGCACCCGTTCAACCAGCGCATCAAGGCGAAGATCAAAGAGGGCGCTATCGGGCAGGTGGTGTGGGCCGCCACCGGTGTCGGGGTGGGAGATTATCACCTCACGGAAGACTTCCGCAACGGCAACGATGTGCTCACCGACGTCGATCCCACGTGGTACTTCCGTCGCCCCGGCGGAGGGCCGATGTATGATGTGACGGTGTATTGTCTGCATAATCTCACCGGCCTGCTTGGTCCGGCGAAACGCGTCACGGCCTTGTCCGGCATGTGCCTGCCGAAGCGGGAGTACCGGGGCCGCACCATTAAATGCGATATGGATGACAGCACCTTTATCTCCATCGATTTTGGCCATGCTGTTTATGCCCTCGCTTTCGGCACGGTGGCCGGAGGCGTCACGCGGGGCTTCAACCCCAGCATCTTTGGTACGGCCGGCTCGGTTGTCGGCACGAAGGTGAATGATCAGGAAATGCGGCAGGAGGGAGACCACCAGCCGCACGTCGTGGGAGTGCATGCGAAACTGCCGGAGTCGCACGTCTACGAGGATATCATGCAACTGGTTGATTGGGTGCGGGAAGGCACTGCTTCCATCGCCTGCGCGGAGCACGCGCGCCACGTCATCGATATCATCGAGTCCGGCTACCGCGCTGCGGAGACGGGACAGACGCAGACCCTGAAGACAACATTCTAGCGCTGGAGACACATCCACCACTGCGGGTCGAGCCCCGGGAGCGGCCGTTCCACCAGCGGCAAGCGCTCCTCCTGGATCCAGCGGCGGGTGAGCGGGACCATGTCGCAGAACAGTTCCCAGGGGAACCACTCCTGCTCGCGGTGACCGATCCAGGTCCAGTGGTCGAAGAGCAGGAATCCCCCAGGCTTTACGAGATCCGATGCGAAGCGCACGGCGTCCATCAGCGCCGGCCTGGCGCGAAGGTGCAGCGTGCCCGCGCGCCACTCCTCGGCGAGCCACTGGATCATCGTTCGCTCGTTGGGCCACCAGTCGACGGTGCGGGTATCCATCCCGCGGGGTTCAGAAACGGCGGTCTGGAGCAGGTCGTTGATCGCATGATGGAAGCAGGCCACGTCGAAGGAAGCGGAGGTTAGCCGCGACGGCGCGTTCTGGGCATAGTCTTCGATGATGGTCACCGGCAGCCGCACGTTCGTCAGCTTCGGGCGGAGTTGGGCGGCGAGCGGCCGGTTCAGGTTCAGCGTGACGTACTCGCCCAACCCCCCGGTGTACATTTGGGTCGCAAGGATGACGGGTTCGCTTGCTCCCGAGCACGGCTCGTAGACGCGCATCGGGCGCGGCAGCTCGAGCTCTTCAAACACGCTGAGCCACTGCACTGCAAGGCACGGATTCATCAAGAGCCGGCCTGACTGCGACACCGAGCCGGGCTGCGGTCGGGCGAGGGTGCGGATCGCCGCTTCACGGACCTCCTCACGGGAGAGCAGCGCGATCTCCGCCTGCAGCGCCTGCGGGAGCAGCGCCCATACCTCGCCTCCGGAAACGGATTCGACCACTCGATCGATCATCGCTTTGCTTCCTAAACCCCTCACCCCCTCCCCCCGGATCATCGCCAACCGCCCCCGCGAAATCAAACTTCCTGTCACTAAGCATTGTACAGTGCTGTATAGTAGCCCTATCCACTTGCCAGGAGCGCACATGCAGGCCGCGTTGGAGTACAAACCGAATTTCCCTGAGGCCGTGGAGCGCATGAAGCGGTTCTGGGATCTCGAGGAGCCCGGGGACCGCGTGCCGGCGGCGATCTATCTGCCGGAGCCGGAGGGCCGCAAGGCAGACGGCTCGTTCTACGGCAGGCTCGGCGATTACGTGGCGCACATGGAGGAATACTTCCGCCTCCGCGCTGACGTGCCGGACGAATACTTTCCCACGGTCGTGCCGCAGTACGGGCACACGATGATCTCCGTGCTTCTGGGGTGCGAGGTGCGGCACGCGGCCGAGACGCTCTGGTCGATCCCCTGCATGACAGGGGAAGTGCCTGAGGCGGATCTGTCGCTCGACTGGGGCAACGAATGGGGCGCGCGTTTCCGCGAGGACTACGAGCGACTGCTCGAAACCGCACGTGGGCGCTACGCGGTGGGGCAGTATGAGATCGAGGGCGTGTCGGACACCTACAGCGCTGTACGCAGCGCGGAGCGCATGTTCTACGATTTCGCCGACGAGCCGGAGAAGGCCCACCGGTTCACTTCCCGTATCGTGGACGCACTGGTTTCGTTCGGCCGATGGAACCAGCGGAATGTCTCGGACAGGCAGGACCTGATGGGAGGCATGACCAGCGTATACCCGATCTGGATGCCGAGGGATTCCTGCGTGACGACGGAGGACCATTCGGTGATGTTCAGCCGGGAGTACTACTCCGAAACGATCCGTCGCCATGCGGAGCGGCTCACATCGTCGTTTGCATGCACGCTCATGGAGGTGCACGGCGAGGGCAACCACCAGATCCGGTCTTTCGCCGGGATGGCCGGCGTTGGCCTGCTCACGCTGGGCAATCCGCTTGGCATGGGCGCGGAGCACCGGGCCGACGTGCAGTCGCTGCTGGGGCGCAAGCGGCTGCGGTTCGGCGTGGAAGAGAACAAGATAGAAGAGGTCCTGGAATTCACGGGTATCCGGGGTGTGCTGCTATGCTTTGCGGCCGACTCAGTTGCGTCTGCAAACAGGATACTGGGTAGGCTTGAAAAGGCCACGCAGCGGCTGAAACGCAGCACCTAGAGTTGCGCGGAGTACGGCTGACCCTGGGCGGTATTCTCCCGTCCCGTTGTGCGCTAGGCAGATCATCTCGCGAATCCGCCTGCGCCGGCCGGCGACTTGGAGTAAGTAGATCCATCCCCCTTGGATTCTGCGGAGTAAGTAGAGCCGTCCCCCTTGGATTCGTCTCTGTCGTAAAGCCGCATCCTCCGCCGAAAAGGTTTCATGACTTTACAGGAAACGATCCGGAGGGCGCGAAGGGGAGTTCTGGGTAGAGGGGTAAAGGGAGGTGGGTACGCCAAATCTCGGGACAGAATGCCTGGAACATGCAATGCCCTTGACCGGGGCTCCTGGAGAAGCTTATACTACGACATAAGAGGTATTAGTTTGAAGGCTTCCATGTATGGTGCAGGGGCTGAGTATGCGATGCATTCGCTGCTGATACTGGCGACTCGGCCAGCGCCGGTCAGCGTCAGCGATCTTGCAGGCTATCAGCGGATCCCCAAGCGGTTTCTCGCAAAGGTGTTCACTCGGCTCAAGAAGGCGAAACTGGTAAAAGGAACGGAAGGCATCGCAGGCGGCTTTGTGCTAGCCAGGCCGGCCCAGAGCATCCATGTGATGGACGTGCTGAAGGCGGTGGATCCTGGACGAACCTTGTTTGCGTGTGCCGAGATCCGGCAGAACTGCGCTCTTTTCGGTGACAAGCCTCCGGAATGGGCGGTCTCAGGTCCATGCCGGATCCACGCATTCATGGAAGAAGCCGAGCGCAGGCTGTTTGCCTTCCTTGCGTCAAAGACATTGGCCGACCTGGCCTGTGAGTTCCAGCGTAAGGCTCCGGGCGAGTTTTGTGAACGAACCGGGATATGGTTCCAGGACCGGAAAACCCGCAGGGCCAAGCGCCACCTGAACGCGGACCACGATGCCCGGTGATAGACATCCCGCCGACGTGACAGAGCGGGCGCTTAGCGTATTGAACTGATGGACGGGGCAGCAACAGAGCTCCCAATCGTGTCGTGAACCGAAGATGCGTTTGCTGAATTGAGGAAGATCATGGTGATTCCAGAGAAGCTGCTGCAGGTGCTGAAGAACGATGGAGTCGTTGCCATCGCCAGCCTTGGACCCGATGGTCCGCACATGGTGAACACCTGGAACACGTACGTCCGGGTATCGGAAGATGGCCGGTTGCTGATTCCGGCCGGATATTACCACAAGACTGAAGCCAATGTTGCCTTCAACAACAAGGTTCTGGTTACTCTGGGCAGCATCAAGGTGCCGGGGATGAATGGTCCAGGCACTGGTTTTCTGATCAAGGGGACCGCTTCATTCCTGAAGGCAGGCGCCGAGTTTGAAACCATGAAGTCTCGCTTCGCATGGGCTCGTGCGGTCCTGGCCATCACGGTTGATTCTGCAACGCAGACATTGTAGCCCTCACGGCACGGCCCCAGCCTGCGCTATAGACAAGGCGGCGTGTGGTCAGGACTTTTATGTCGATTGCTGCGTACGCGCGGAAGGCCATGCGCGGGGCACGCTGTGGGGTGGTGAAAACCGTCGCTTGCGCGGGCGAAGGTGGTGCGGAGGCAGGCTGCAAGCCTGCCCCACGAAGAATGAGCGAACCAGGAATTGCTGATCGTATGAAGATCAGCGGTCAGGCGTTTTCGACTTTGCATTCAGGCGGCGATTTGAGCGTGGAATGGGTGGTTTTGAGTCCACCATTCCCTCAATGCTGCACGTCTTCCTTTGAGGCAGCGCTTTTGGCAGATGAGGTGGAGGTCGGTGTGGGCGAGATGGGCTTCGAGTTCATCGCGGCGGTCGGAGGCCTTGAGGGCGAGGCAGAGCGGGCGGGGGACGCGATCGTGCATCTTGGCCCGGCGGTCGAGACGGCGGCGCAGCTCGATCTCGTGGCCGAGGACTTTGTCCTGAACCTCAAGCCAGGCGTCCCACAGAACTTGATCGAGTTCGCATTGCACGGGATTCGAGCCGGGCCCCCTAACAGATTGCATAGTCCCTCCATCTATATAGGGCGATCTGGAGGGGATGGGAGATCGCAAGTTGGTTGTTCGCAGGGAGTTAGCATTCCGGAGATCTCCGCGCGGGTTTTGGAGCGTAAGAGAGATCACAGATGCGTTGCGGCCGGGCTGGGAGCGCAGCCTATTGTTGCGGGCTCTTGCAGAACGCGTGAGAAGCGCCACAGCGGGTCGGAATCGGGGGAAGTGCTGACGTGCGGCACGGTGTGCCGCACTACTGTCGCTATTTAGCGCGGCAGTTCGCTGACCTGGTAACGCAGATACCGGCTCTTAAGCCAGCGAACGCCCAGAAGATCCTTCAATGCTCGCAGGACGCGATTGCGGAAGCCATATTTGGCGGTTCCGGCGTAGCGTGGAGAATGTTTTACAGGCACTTCCTGGACCGTATAGCCGCGCATCTTGACCAGGGTGGGCATGAAGCGGTGGGCGCCGTTGAACATGAACATTCCCTCAAGGCAATGCCGTTTGTAGACCTTGAGACTGCAGGCGGAATCGTTGATGGTCTCGCCGCTGAGACGGTTGCGGATGCGATTGGCCATGCGTGACTGCCAGCGGCGGAACGGCGTGTCGTGGCGATCCTTACGCCAGCCATTGATCATGTCAACGCCTGCGGTCTCCAGCAGCCCGACCAGGCGGGGGATCTCTTCGGGATCGTTTTGCAGGTCGGCATCGATGGTGACGATGACGTGGCCGCGCGCTGCCCTGAAGCCCGCCTCAAAAGCGGCGCTCTGGCCGGTGTTCTTTGCCATGCGGAGAACGCGGAGCCATTGCAGGCGATTCATTGCTTCCTCGAGCAGCATGGGAGTGGAATCGCTGCTGCCATCGTCGACGATGATGACTTCAAACGGCCGGCCCACCTGGAGAAGAGAAGCCGCAACCCGCTGTAGCAACATAGGGATGACTTCCTGCTCGTTGTAGGCAGGGATCACCAGCGACAGAAACGGCCTCTCGCTCATGTGTTTGTGTCCTCAACGGCTTTCACTGCGGGCAGTGGCGGCACCGGGAACCAGCGGAGCAACGCTCGCATGCACGCCTGGCTCAGAATAATCCCTATTCCGGCGGCCGCCACCACATCACTGAGGTAGTGTGCCAGTTCCAGCACCCGCTCCATCGCCACAAGGGTTGCCACAGCATAGAACAGAGGCCACCATCTCGGGTAGTACCGCGCCAGGCAGGCCGCCGTTGCGAACGCCAACATCGCATGGCCGGATGGAAAGGAGTTCCCCGATTCGCGGTATGAAAAAGGGACGAAGTCCATAGGCGCAGAGAGGAGGCCAGCGGGATTTACGGGTCGCGACCGGCCGGCAATCCACTTGACGATATCTGTAGCGACCGCAGTCGCAGCGCACAGCAACAATGCCCCGGCCCTTTGCCAGCTCAGCATGCGGACGAGCAGCAGTACGCCGGCGAGTACGATGACGGCGTAGTATGTGCCGAAGAACCGCGCGGCGTCGGCCCACGGCGTGCCTTTGAAGATTCCTGTTTCGGAATCATGGAAGCCGTGGACGAAGAGCCATTGTGAGATGGGCTGATCGACGAGGAATGCGCAGGCCAGGATCACCAGCCACGCACCTGGCCACAACGGCGTTCGTTTGTTCAGCACTGCGGGGCATTGTATAGCCAGCGTTCCTTGCGTACAGAACACAGGAACGGTCGTTGCTTGCAGCTACGGCGAGCTCAGTTATGCTGCTAAAGAGTAGTATGTTTGACAATGCATGGTTTTACGTTGCCCTGGCCGCGATTGCCTTCATCGGCGTGACCAAGAGCGGGTTTGGCAGTGGCGTGGGGCTGATCATCGTGCCGATGATGGCCCTGGCGATGGGCAATGGAGCGTTTCCCGGCCGGGGAGAGCAGGCAGCACTCGGATTGCTGCTGCCGCTGCTGGTGGTGGGCGATCTGATCTCGATCTGGCAACATCGCGGGTACTTCCTGAGGAAGGCGGGCGCGCCTTCGGCAGAGCATGGCACGGAAGCGTCCGGGACGCCGCAAAGCAGTTACACGACCGGCTGGGTTATGCGCAGGTTGATCCCGGGAACGCTTCTGGGCGTCCTGCTGGGGAGCCTGCTGTTGTGGTGGTTCCATAGCCAGCAGCAGATCGTCGCCTCGCTGATGCGGATTGAGATTGGCTGTGAGTCGGTGCTGCTGGTGGGGCTGCATTGGTGGCGAATGTATCGTGGGATACAGGTGCGCCTGGTGCCTGAGCCGGTGCGGGGCCTGGTGACCGGGGCGTTCGCCGGGGCATCCTCAACTCTGGCGCACGCGGCCGGGCCGATCATTGTGATGTATCTGCTGCCGCTGAAACTGGAACGCAAACTGTTCGTCGCTACGTGTGCCTTGTACTTCTTCGTGCTGAACAGCCTCAAGATGCCGTTCTATTACCAGGTGGGGTTGTTTGAGAAGGCGGAGTTCGGCTTTACGGTCATGTTCATCCCGGTGGTCCTGGCCGGGGCGATCTTCGGCTTCTGGGTGAACAAGCGGATGAGCGACAAGCTGTTCATCAATATTGTGTATGTGTGCACGTTCGTTCTGGGCTGGTACATCATGGCCGACGGCGTCATGACGCTGGTACGCCAGCTTCGTTGAGATTGCGTGTTACATGATGCCTGGCAATCACTTGCGCGTGCGTTGACAGCGCTGGGATGCTCCATATACTGCTGGTCTTCGCTGTCCGGGAGCAAACGCCTCCGGCGAGCGGGCTCGTAGCTCAGTTGGTTAGAGCGCGTCCCTGATAAGGACGAGGTCGTACGTTCGAATCGTATCGGGCCCACTTTTAAAGACAAGGAACGCCCCCGCAAGGCACGGGGGCGTTTTCGTACCCACGTTCAGGAGCATGCTATGCAGAACCGTCTTGGGTTCATTGGCGCTGGGAATATGGCCGAGGCGATCGCCCGCGGAGTCCTTTCGGCGAGCCTGTATCGCGCGCAGGACATGATCGCGGCCGATATCTCACCGCAGCGCCGCGGCCTGTTTGCAGATCAACTCAAGATCCGTTCCATCGAGGATGCCCAGGGCATCGTGACGCAGTGTCAGACGGTGTTGCTGTGCGTCAAGCCGCAGCACATGGCGGAGATGCTGTCCCGGGTTCGTGACCTGGTGACAGAGAAGCATTTGCTGATCAGCATAGCGGCCGGGATCAGCACGAAGTTCATCCAGGAGACGCTGAATGGGAAGCTGAATCTGCGCGTGGTGCGTGCAATGCCCAATACGCCGATGCTGGTGAACAAAGGGATGGTGGCAATCTGTCCCGGAACGCATGCGACCCCGGATGACATGGTGGCGGCGAAGCGGATCTTTGAGGTGGCAGCATCAGTCGTGGAAGTGCGCGAGGAAATGATGAATGCCGTGACGTCCGTCAGCGGATCAGGCCCCGCGTACTTCTTCTTCCTGGTTGAGCAGATGATCAAGGCGGGGACCGAGATGGGGCTGACGCCGCAACAGGCGCATCAGCTGGCAACGCAGACGGCGCGCGGGGCGGCCGAGATGCTCTGCACATCGACGGATTCTCCCGAGGAGCTTCGGCGCAAAGTAACCAGCCCCGGCGGCACCACCCACGCTGCCATTACAATCATGCAGGACCGGCAATTGCCGGCGATTATAGTTGAGGCGTTGAAGGCTGCTTGCCGACGAGGCGCGGAACTGGGCAAGTGAAAGTTCAGTTGACTTCACCACTCACCTCGCGCGTAATCGTGGAGGTGTTGCACCGACAGAACACAAGCAGGAGTGGCGGAATTGGCAGACGCGCTGGCCTTAGGAGCCAGTGCCGAAAGGCGTAGGGGTTCGAGTCCCCTCTCCTGCAATGAAAATGCTTGGATTTCTGTGATATTTGGATGTCAAGAAAGGATTTCCAGGGGAGCGCACGTCCGTCGTCTGCCACCGCGCCCAATTCGATCTCTACATCCTCGCCCATCGGTTGGCGTTCACCTTGGGTTTTCATCGACACGATGCTCCTCGCGAACGCTATCCATGGCCGCCGAGAGGGCGGTGAGCGTGGCGGGGTGAGCCTCGAACAGCAGCACCGTTGATGCCGTCGATCAGGGCTGAGGCGAAGACCAACAGCGTTAATACCGCGAGGGTCGCGGACGTCAGACGGAAGATCGCGAGGAGGCGTTTCAATTTGGGGCATTGCGGGAGTCGGTACCGAATGTACGGGTCATGGCGCGATGCACCCGGGGCCGATAGCCTGCTGCGCAGGCAAGCTGCCGGCCCCAAGTTTCTGCCGGAGCTATCGCGGCGGTCACGTGCTCATATCCGACGGGTCGGCAAATGTCCCAGCTAAACTCGGCAGCACCCCGCCAAGGATGCCGCCATCCTGCAACAGGACAACGCTGCTTGTGCTCAGGTTCTTGGCGCCGCCCTGGGTGATCGTACCGGTGGTGTGGCCAGTTTTGATTGACCCGATCGTCGTGCCTACCGTCACATCCCCGGCCAGCGTGCCGGCCACTCGGATCGACTTGATCCCGCCGCTCACGCTCACATCCGCATCCAGGTCGCCGGGTAAACCCGTGACCATGCTGCTGGCCTTGCGGCCTTTGACGCTGATCGAACCGATCGAAGGTGCACGCAGCGGGTCCGACACTCCATCGCTGTCCTGCCAGTCCAACAGCGACAACGACTTGATCGGCAGATCCTGCGACTCGATCCCGCCATCCACCACCTGTAGGAACTTCAGGCTCACCGCCGTCTTCGCCGCAGTTCGATCCAGATTGTTCAGCAGCACCTCGCCTCCCAGAACCACGCCTTTGGCGTTGATCGCTTTGATCAGGCCGTCGCTGCTTATCCCTCCTACCAGGTACTGACCATCTCCGCTCCTGCTCCGCTTCACGCTGATCGTCAGGACGCTCTTACTGGTCGTCCCGATCAGGCTCAGTTGGTTGCCCCAGAGGGCTCCCAGGCCTCCTCCTGACAGCTTGAACGTCACCATATCGCCATCATCATCCACGGTGCTCAGGCTTACGGCCTTCTTCCCGCCCGTCAGCCCAAACTCCGGCAGGCTGCTGACATCGATCGTGAACTCCTTCTCTACCCACAGACCGGTGGAGGCCGTAGCGCGAATGCGGACCGCATACGTCCGCTCGGGGAGGTAGTTGAAGGTCATTGCCGTGCCCAGTTGATCGTCGTTGATCTGGAAACTGCTGTTGTCCTCCGAATTCGTCCCAGACACCAAGGCGTAGCTGAAGGTGTCCCCGGCGTTGGAACTCACCCCCGAGAGTACCCCAACCAACGTCCCGATCGGCTGATCCTCCGGAACACTGGCGTTGGAGAGCTCGATGTCCGTTGGCGGTTCGTTCACGTTGGTCACCGCGATGGTGAAGATCTTCTCATAGCTCAGACCCCCGGCGTCGGTGGTCTGCACCCGGATGCTGTAGCTGGTCTTTACTTCGTAATCGAAGCTCTCCGTCGTCTGTAACTGGTCGCCGCTGATGGTGAAGCTGCTGTTGTCCGTGCTGCCTTCGCCATCCACCAGAGAATAGCTGAAGCTGTCTCCGGCATCCTCATCCGTGCTGGAAAGTGTCCCAACCACCGTACCGGCAGGCTGGTTCTCCGGCACCGATGCATTATCCAGGGTAATGTCGGTGGGGGGATCGTTGACATCGCTCACTGCGATTACAAAGGCCTTCTCGAAGGCCATCCCACCCGCATCGGTGCTGCGAATGCGGATGCTGTAGCTGTTCTTGGCCTCGTAGTTGAACATCTCGGCCGTCACAAGCTGGGTGCCGGCGATGCTGAAGCTGGCATTGTCTTCGCTGCCCGAACCGGAGACCAGGCTGTAGGTAAAGCTGTCTCCCGCATCCGGGTCGGTACTGCTCAGATTGCCGACCAGCGTGCCCCACGGCTGATTCTCCGGAACTGAGGCATTATCCAGGGCAATGTCGGTCGGGGCATAGTGCAGCGTCGTGGCGCTGGCCGAAGCGCTGTTCGCCGAGGGAGCGCTGAGGTTATAGGCTCGCAAGCGAAAGTAATAGGTGCTGGCAGAGGTCAGACCGGTGGCGTTGAATGTCGTCACATTGGCGCCCACGGCACTGGTGATCAGGTTGGTGCTAAAAGCGCTGTCAGAGGCCCGGTCAATATAAAAGCCGATCTCGTCGGAACTGTTGTCCGTCCACGACAGATTGATCTGCGTCTGCGAAGTCACCGTGGCATTGAGTCCCGAAGGGGCATTGGGCAACGTCGTGGCGCTGGCCGGAGCACTGTTGGCCGAGGGGCCAACACTGTTATAGGCGCGCACCCGGAAGTAATAGGTGTTGCTAGGCGACAGGCCCATGGCGCTGAGGATCCTTACGTTGGCCCCCACAGTGCTGGTCAGGACATTGCTGCTAAAGCCGCTGTCGGAGGCGCGGTCGATGTAAAAGCCATCCTCATTGCTGGAGTTATCCGTCCAGGAAAGGTCGATCTGTGTCTGCGAGATCACGGTCGGCACCAAGCCTGAGGGCGCTAAGGGCGCCACCTGCAGGGTTGTGGCGCTGGCCGTATTGCTGTTGGCGGAGGGGCCGCCGCTGCCATAGGCACGCACCTGGAAGTAGTAGGTGGTGTTGGGCAACAACCCCATGGCGTCAAACGTGGTCGTGTTGGCGGGGATGGTGCTGGTCACCAGGTTGCTGCTGAAACCGCTGTTGGTCGCTCGATCCAGATAAAAGCCCATCTCGTTGCTGGAGTTGTCTGTCCAGGAAAGGTTAATCTGCGAGAAGGAGATCACCGTTGCGCTCAGGCCCGAAGGGACCGATGGCGGGTAGTCCAGCGTGGTAGCGCTGGCCGGGGCGCTGTTGCCCGAGAGACCGCCATCGTTATAGGCGCGCACCTGGAAGTAGTAGGTGGTGCTGGACGAGAGCCCCGTGACGCTCAGCGTCGTCACGTTGGCGCCGACTGGGGTAGTTACCACAATCGCGGCGAAGCCGCTGTCGGTGGATCGATCCACATAAAAGCCCAATTCGTTGTTGGAATTGTCCGTCCAGGAGAGGTTGATCTGCGCCTGCGACATCGCCGTCGCCGTCAGCGCGGACGGGGCGACTGGTAGTCCGACCAGCGTCGTGGCGCTGGCGGTATTGCTGTTGGGCGAGGGGCTGATCGCGTTGTAGGCACGTACCTGGAAGTAATAGGTGGTGCCAGAAGACAGCCCGGTGGCGTTGAATGTCATCACGTTGGCGGCCACCGGGGTGGTCACCAGATTGGTGGTAAAGCTGCTGTCGGTGGATCGATCCAGGTAGAAGCCATCCTCATTGCTGGAGTTGTCCGTCCAGGAGAGGCTGATCTGCGTTTGGGAAATCACCGTGGCACTGAGCCCCGAGGGGGCTGCCGGGCCAGGGGCAAGGGTGATGGCGCTGGCCGGATTGCTGTTGGCCGAGGCGTTGGGCCCATTGGTAGCGCGGACACGGAAGTAGTAGAGCGTGGTGGGATTCAGCCCGGTGATCGAAGCGACCGTGGCGTTCTGGCCGGCCGTGGTGGTTACCAGGTTTTGCGTGAAGGCAGGATCCGTCGCCCGGTCAATGGCAAAACCGGTCTCATTACTGGAATTATCCGCCCAACTCAGGTTGATCTGTGAAGAGTTGACGGCAGTGGCAGCAAGGTTGCTGGGGCCGACGCCACCCTCGATAAGACCGCCGCCGAAGGCGGCAACCCAGACATCCTGGGAGTTGTAGGGGTTGATGAATGCCCGCTCGTTCCAGGCAAAGGGGAAGGAAGTCACATTGGTAATATTGGCAGCTGAGAAGCCCGGTACCGTAACATCGGGGGCATACGCGAGACCGGCGTTGCCGCTGACCACGTACATTTCTTTGGTGCCCGCATTGATCGTGACTGAGCTGACGTCCGGATAGGGAACACCAAACACGCCCGCAAGGTTCATCCTTGTCCAGGTCACGCCGCGATCTGTGGTGCGGTAGAGATCGCCCATGCCATTGCCGTTGCCTCCCCAGGCGTTAAAGACTCCGGCGTACCAGGTGTTCTGGGTCGGATCGGTGGGGTCGATTGCTATCTGCATCGTGTACCAGTGCATGGTGGGCCCGGTGCGGTCCGTCCAGGTGGCACCACCATCGGTGCTGACGAACACACCGCTGCTGTCGGTGAAAACGTTGCCCGCCATCCGGCCCGAATAGGTGGCGACCAGGGTTCCATCGTTCAGAACTTGAAGGATGTAGGCATGGCCTTGCGTCCGCGGAGGATTGGCCAGCTTGGTCCAGGTGGATGCCGCGCCCAGATTCAGGTTGCTGGTTACCCAGATGCCGCCGTTGCTGCCCACGCCGTCCACTGCGCATGCGTACATCCGATTGGCATTGTTCGGATCGAGCTGAATCCAAATGACCGGCACGCCGAAACTGTGAATGGGGGTAGGCGACCAGGTTGCCCCCTGGTCGGCCGACACCACCACCGCGCCGGTTTGCCAGCTTGGATTGCAGGTGGCATCGGTCAGGTGGGTCGATTGGTACATGTCGTGCACATTGCTGGTCGCGCCGTACAGCATGCCCCCGGAATAGATGGTCTTGTACAGTGTGTTGGTTACAGCGCCGTTCCACGTCGGGAACGACCAGGATACTCCGCCATTGGTGCTGATAGCGCCATTGATGTCCGTGTAGCCGGCCATGATGTCCGTCGGACTTGTCCAGGTGAGGTAGTGAGCACTGGTCATGGTCAATCCAACACCCGTGTACATCTCATGCTGCGGGCTAAGCTGGCCCATCGGATTGCTGTTAGCCTGGTTCTCGTACACCTGGTGCCAGGTGGTACCGCCGTCGCTGGTCAGATGGACCCAAGCTTCGGATATGATCGCCTTGTTGACGTCTGTCGGACAGACTGAGAAACCGTAGGCTGGTCCGCCCCAGCTCCAGTCAAAATCTCCGCCCTGTCCTTCGGATGCCGTGGCGATGTTCGCATTGGGAATGTTCGTGGGAACATCCGATGGCCTGGTGAAGAATGTGTCATTCCATGTAACACCCCCATCCGTGCTTTTGAGTACATCCGGGCGCCCATTGGGGTCGCCGCCGCCCAGGTATGCGACAGTGATGTTGCCTTGGGCCATGGCGACAAAGTATGGAGTCTCTCCGGAACGCACGCCCGCGCTCCCATTGACCCAGCTTCCGCCAACGTCCAGACGATAAAGTCCGTTGTAGGTCAGGTCCCTGGGGCTGTAGCCATCCCAGAAGCTGTCGCTGGTCGTCAGAGCCAGCAGGCGTACCGTGCTGCCCTGTTTGGCGCCCGTGAACGACATGATGTTGGCGGTGGCTGGCTGCTGCGCTGACAGAGTGAAAGTGCTGCCGCCATTGCTGGAGGTCAGGAAGCCTTTGTTGCTGCCCACATAGACGTTGCTGCCGTCAAAGAACGCCCCGCCGACAGCCAGATTGCTCGAGGAGTAGGCCGTGGTGAAACTCGTGCCGCCATTGCTGGAGAAGTACAGATTGGTCCCATCGCATCCCAGAATATTGGTCGTCGTTGACGGATCAGCGCCAATCCAGATGGCCGTGCCATACGTCCACCCGCTCAAGGCTGTCCAGGTTGCTCCGTCGTCGGTGCTCTTTACCGGCCCGGCATTGGTGGGGCCGATATACAGAACATTGGGGTCGCTGGTGAATACCACTTGCGAGTTGGCTCCGCCATTGACTCCGCCAATGCTGTTGTGGAAGTTCACCATCTGCCAGCTCTGGCCAAAGTTCCTGGAGTGGTAGATGCCGCTCATGTCACTACAGGTCCAGAGATCCTGACCGTTGGGAGAGATCTCCGCCCAGAGCGTCGCCCCGCCTCCGCCAGGACCCGTGGGCGTCCAGAGCGTCGGCATCGCCAGTAGAATCCGAGACTCCATTGCCTCGATCCGTGGTTGGGCGGTGGCGAGCCTCAGAGCAGTGGATCGAGTGCGGGACAAACGTGGGGTCGAATGACCGATAACGTTGCTAAACAACGGCATGTGAACCTCCGTCGCAATGATGGCAATCTCAACAGTGTAATGCTGATCACCATACCTGAGTACTGTGAATCCAACAGGATAACAGGGGATACGGTTCGAGACGGCGAGGAGGATTCCGTATTGGCTAATCGTTCGCAAGATCGGTCAACGCTCTGACGCAAAACGCATGCAGCACGTACCGCCGGCCGAAACAGGTGCCCGCAAGCGCTGTGCGAACAGCAGAAGGTCCAATCCCTTGCCTACCCGGCCGGGGACTGTAACCTTCTGCCGATACCCAACAACAAGAGAGGTTTGATGTCGTCAGTTTCATCGCCGTCCATTCCGTCGCCACAACCGTTGATTGCCACGGGTGCCTGGGCTGCCGACCTGGGTGCCCATCCGTGCCTGCTTGGGCCGCGCCGGTTTCTTCGTCAACGTGCCGAGGAACACCCCGACTTCTATGCGCGGATGAAAGGTCTGGATGCCAAGCAGTGGCGCGACGGAGTCAAGCACCCATGGATCGGCACGAACGACCTGCTGGCCGCCGGAATCGTCCATGCGGTTGAAGGTCTGCCGGCCGACCGTATGCGCCCTTACATCGACAAGGCGCTGGCGATCGCCGGCCGCGGTCCGACGAATAACCATCAAGACTCGTGGATTGACATGGAGCAGGCTGTCCTGGCCTTTGATCTGTTCCACGACCAACTCCAGCCCCAGGAAGTTCAGCGCATCGTCGATTATCTCGAGCAACAGCTGGCCTCTTTCACCGACGACGAGACGCCGTTCCATAATTCCGCCGCCAGCAAGTTTCACGCGTATCTCCGCGTCGCGTACGGCATCTGGGGGCACACACCGGTGGCGCGGGTGTTCCGCGACTATGCCATCACGCGCCTGTACGAGCGCGGGCTGGTGCCGGTCTTCCGCGAGTTCGGCGCCGGCGGTGGCTGGACCGAATGCGGCTGGTACTGCCGGCACAGCCTCTGGCATCTGGTGCAGGGATTGGAGCTTGCCCGCCGCTTTGAGGGGTACGATGGCTACGCGCTGTGCCCGAAGTTCTTCTACCAGCGTCTGGCCTACGAGCTGCACCAACCGTATCCCGGCCTCTGGGAACGTGGTGCCGAGCGATACAGCAGTGAAGGCGACGGCCAGCAGATCTACAGCGAGTTCAAAGAATTCCCGCGCTTGATGCGTACCGTCATCGCCCAGTACTTTCGCGGCAGTGAACTGGCGCAGCTCACTGCCAGCCGTCGGCGTGCCGGCACCAGCGATCACGTGCGCCTGTTCGATTTCCTGTACGAGGAAGCGCCCGACAAGGCACTGGCCCCCGCGGCCGCCCGTTTGCCTCTTTCCCACCTGGCGCAGAACATCGGCAAGGCCTATGCCCGCTCTGACTGGACGCCTGATGCCACGTGGCTGCGCTTTGAGTGCGGACCGTGGTTCAACCAGCACCAGCACTTCGAAGCCGGCAACTTCGAGATTTTCCACAAAGACATCCTCGCCAACGAAAGCGGCGAATACTGCGGCTGGGCCGATCCCTACGCCGTCAACTGGCTCGTTCGCACCATCGCCCACAACTGCCTCCTGATCAATAAACCCGATGAGAAGTGGCAGATGACCCGCGGCGGCGGCCAAACGGAACCGGCCAATGATGGCGGCCAAGGCAATCGCTCGCTTGCCCCGTTCGACCTGCGGTCGTGGAAGCAGCACCCGGCCGAGTACGTCCGCGGCCACATCGCCGCATACTGCAACGATGATCGCGTCACCTATATCGCCGGCGACGCCACTGCCGCCTACGACCCGTCCAAGGCCCGCCGCGTTCTGCGACAAATCGTGTTCATTCGCCCCGGCCTGTTCGTCATGCTCGACAGCGTCATCAGCACGCAGGCGGAATATCAGAAGACCTGGCTCCTGCACTGCCAGAACGAACCGACGATCAGCGGCGCAGGGTTCTCGCTGCAGAATGGCGGCGGATCGCTGCACGTACAAACATTGCTGCCCGAGTCCGCTCGGATGGAGAAGATGCACGGCCCAACCTATGGCGGCCAGACTTACAAGCCGGCTCACAGCTACCATCCGCCGGAACTACTGCCGCAGTGGCGCGTGGAAGTTCGCCCGGGCCAGGCGACGTGCGAGGACCTGTTCCTGCACGTTCTCTCAACGGCAGGGCCGGCCAATGCATCTCTGGCCCGTGAGGGCGATAGTGTTGGTGCGGCCGGGTCGTCGCCGATCACCTGGCAGGTGCTCCTGCGGCCGGAGGGCGGCGGCGTGGTTCGCCTCGGCGGCAAGGAGATCGTATTGGAGGCGAAAATCATCCCCGGTCCATACGAATCGTAGCCCCGTCGGCGGCGCAATAGGCTATGTCGTCAATGGAGTAACCATGGACGAAACGATCGAGCAACTCACACACGATCGGGTTGAGTGGTTGGCCGGGCAGTTCGCTTCACTGGCCTGGCCGAAGCCCGAAGGTTATTTTCGCGGCTGTTTCGCCGCGCAGGAACGAGGTGAGAATATCGTGCTCGTCGCTCGAAGCGGCGAGCATCTCCATGGTTATCTCAAGATCATCTGGGAACCGGATTATCCTCCGTTCCGGGAGCAAAGGATTCCGGAGATTCAAGACTTGAATGTCGTTCCATCGTCGAGGCGGCGCGGTGTTGCGACGCGGCTGATGGATAGAGCAGAAGCGACAGTCGCCACTCGCAGCGAGATCATCGGTATTGGTGTCGGGCTTCATCCCGGCTACGCGGCGGCGCAACGGATGTACGCCATACGCGGATATGTTCCAGACGCGCAACCATTGACGTACAACAATCAGTTCGTGATCGAAGACCAGCAGGTAAGACTTGATAACGATCTTGTCCTGCACCTCACGAAGGTTCTTAAGGAGTTGTCGTAGACTACGAAGTATTACCCGATGCCCACGGATCCTGATTTGTACGCGAAATACCTGCTGGTTATTTTGCTATGGGGCAATAGACTTAGGCCAATTGTAAAGGAGCCAGCAATGCGCGGTGTTGCAGTATTGATCGGGATTGTTGCATGTGTGGTTGGATCTTATGGCAAGGCGGAAACCTACGGCAACTACACTACGATGGGCGTCATCGTTGATCCCCCGGCGGGAACAAAGGTCGACGACATTGGCCGGGTGGGGATGTTCCTGATTGAAGGCGGCGAGCGCCGGCCGCTGCATGACCTGGCGCGCGTAGGGCGGGAGAGCTTTTTTGCCGGCAGCCTGTTCTGGCTAAAGCCGGCCAGCAAGTACCAGGTTGAGGTGGAGTTCTACGATCGCGGTGGAAAGCTCATCTCCAAGGTGCCCGAGTCCGGACAGACGCGCGCTGAGCCGGCCGTGCCGGAGACGAAGGATGCAGTGTATGTCGCGGCAGCGGGCGACGATCAGAATCCAGGTACGCTGGACAAACCGCTCAAGACGATCAAGGCTGGGCTGAGCAAGCTAACCGGCGGAGTGACGCTCTTCGTGCGCGGTGGGCGATACTATGAGGGTGATCTGGATGTGCCGGCCAAGGGCTCGACCGATGCGCCCGTAGTGATCCGCGCGTATCGTGATGAGCGCGCGGTCATTGATGGCGATGATCCAACTCTGGTCGAAGCCAAATGGGAAAAGGGCCCAAGCGAGACGTTCAACGCCCCGTACGCAGGCCGGACCTGGGATGTCTCGATGGAAGAGAAGGCGAGCGGGAAGTACTACCGCTTGTATCCGCTGCGGACGATGGCTGAACTTACGCTCCGCAAGAGCGCCAACAAGACATTCACGCAACTCGGGTTTACCGGGGCGTATTACTGTGATGGCAAGCGGATTCACGTGCTTACGCCCGGCGCGGATATCGCTGACTATCGCGTGCATGTGGCGAACCACACGATTGGTCTGCAGGTTACGGGCAAGTCCAACCTGACCATCGAGGGGCTGGAGTTCCGGCACTTCGGCAGGAATGAGTACGGCAGCGCGATCAACCTAATGGATAGTTCGCAGGTGCTGATCCAGAAGTGCAAAGTCTACTACACGAATTCCGGCGTGTGGATCAAGGGACAGAGCGACAATACCACGATCCAGGACTCGTTGTTTGTCGACGATGTCAACCACTGGCATTTCAGCTACTCCAAGAATGAGGAAGGGTGGAGCTATCACGACCAGATCGAGACTGGGGCTGCATATACGGATGCCAACTACACGGGGCGTGGCTTGGTCGTCCGGCGCAACCGGATCGAGGGGATATTCGATGGCAGCCATCTGGGCCCGTGGGAGAAGGTCAACGCGCGGACCAGCGAGACCGACTTTTATGAAAACACAATGGACGGTATCACGGACGACTTCATCGAAACCGATGGATTCAGCCGCAACGTGCGCATCTTCGACAATCGCATGAATAAAAGCCTGTCAGGGATCTCGCTGGCGCAGGCGCTGGATGGGCCGACGTGGATTCTCTACAACACGCTGGAGAATTGCGGGATTTCCACCGGCACCTCGCTGGAGAGCTACGAAGGATATCCCTTTAAGACCAACGGCGGGCCCGATCCGCGGACCGGCTCAGGGCCTGTGTTTTTCTATCACAATACCGCCTGGACCAGCGACCCCAAGAGCCGAGCCATGCTGGTCAAATCTAACGTGCGATGGCAGCAGATGGTGATGAAGAACAACATCTGGTGCGGTAAGGCAATGGGCTTTGACAAGTGGAGCGGGGATCTGTCGCCACTGGTGTGGGACTACGATGACTTGTACCACGCAGCCGGTCCATTCATGAAGATGGACAAGACCATCCACGAGAATCTGATCGATGTGCAGAAGGCGAAGGGATGGATGACTCACGGGATCTCCGCCGACCCTCGCTTTGTCGCGCCCGAAAAGAGCGACTTCCACCTGCAGCCCGATAGCCCATGCATCGACGCGGGGACCGTGCTCCCCGGGATCAACGTTGGCCGATATCGCGGTAAAGGGCCGGATATCGGGTGTTTCGAGGCTGGCGGGAAATAGCCCTACGGGCGGCTTGGATTCGTCGCCGGCTTGTGCGCGGCAGACCGCACCTCGCCTTCAATCCGATTGCCTGATGCGATATGCGCATCCTCGGCACTCGCGCCGACGCTTATGGCGATAGTCTGCTTGCGTTCGGCGGCTGGCCGGGTATCGCGAATCACGTTGTCTTCCAGCACCGTGCCGCGGGTGACACCGTCGATTTGGATCCCCAGGGCATTGTCCTCGATGACGTTGGCGCGGAAGGTGCATCGATGCCCGGCAGTGGTCTCGACTTCGTCGCGGAAGAGCACACCGTAACGACTGTTGCGGCGGACCTGGTTGTTGATGAACACGTTGTCGGCGTCCTTGTGGCCGATGGAGATGCCCACGGGGTTGTCCTCGAGGATGTTGTTTTCAAACCGCGAGAAGCGCACGCCCCAGCAGAGGAACAGGCCTACTTGACCGTTGTGGTGCGCGCGGCAGTTCCGTACCGTCGTGCGCGGCGAGCCAGTGCCCGGATGCAGGCCCAGGCCCGTGTTGCCATAAGCCTGGCAGTCCTCGACGAGCATGTCTTCGGTGGTCTGCCAACTGATGCCGTCGCCGTTGACGTTGCGGGCAATGCATCGGCGAACGGTGCACCCGCGTACATCATGGAAGTAGATGCCGCCGCTGCGGCAACCGTCGAGGTGAATATCGCGGTTCTCCTCGAGATTGCCATCGGTCAGCAGATCCTCGATGACGACGCCGTTCACCTGCCGGACGCTGATCAGCGGGAAGCTGTTTTGCGCCCACGCTCCCTGAGCCAGGCCGTAATCGCGCTCCGGCCGCCGGTCCAGCCGGACATCTTGGCCCTTGATCGCCACGATCGTGCGCACGCTGCATTCCCAGCCGCTCTGCTGCGCTGAGTCCTTGAGGGTGATGCCCATGCCAACGCGCAGTCCCTGGGGATTCTCGACCTTCATGACGTATTCGCTCAGGTCGAAATCCTGCAGCAGTTTCGTACGCACCTGGGCGCACTTGCGCAGTACCGTCGCTTCGCCTTGCCCGCGGATGGTCATCGGTGCCGGCACATGCAGCGAGTCGTACATGGTGTAGGTGCCGGCTCCAATCAATAGAGTTCCGCCGCCGGCCGGGGCCCGCCGTGCGACTTCGTCGGCCGCTCGTTGCAGGGCGAAGCTATCGTTGCCGATGACGTCGCCGCTGTCCTGCCCGACGCGCACCACCACACCATCGGCATTGGCCTCTGCCGCTGCCATGAGCATACCCGCCGCCGCCATCGCCATGATTGTGATCATGCCCGGATACTACCGCGCGCCCGGTCAATGGGAAAAGACCATCAGGTCTCGATCACGAACAGCTTGTATCGCTTCAAATCCGACACGCGGAATTTTACGGCGCTTCCGGCGGCGGCTCGGAATGGGACGGCCTTGTCCGTTCCTTCCTCCGGCGACATCAGCGTGATGCTCTTGACCGGCCGGGGGAGTTGGAGTTGAACGCCGATGTTCGAGAGCCTCCGGTCGCGATGGTAATTGAGCAGATGAAGGATATATCGGTGGTCGGACTTGAAAAGTCCGCTCACGCAGCCAAATGGTGCTTTGACCTCCAGCACGCTTTGGCCGCCCAGCAGCTTGCGCAACTCACCCATGACCTGGCGATGGTTCTTGGGCAATCCCCACAGCCGCGCGTCTATGCACCAATCTTCGGGCTTATAGGAGTACTTTCGCGGGTGATCGAGCACCTCGACATGACCGATCTGGCCCTTTCCCAGAGGACCGGGCATCAGCGGCGAACGCTCACGCCGCCTGTACCACTGGTCATATATCCCGGTCTTTTCGGTAGTCAGCAGGTTTCCGCCCTGACGGACGTAATCCAGCAGCAATGTCGCATGCGCTTCGCTAAGCAGTTGCACATTGGGAAGGATGACGACCTTATATCGTCCGATATCGTTGAAACGATCGAGGGTGAGAACATCGTACTGCATGTTCCCGGTGATCAGCATCTGGTGGACGGCCACGAGCGAGTGATGCGGATCGATCCGCGTGTAGGCCAGCGTGTCGAAGGACTCCAGCACTGCCACGTCGGAGACGCTGGAAGTGCCGTTGTACAGATCGCGATGGGCGGAAGAGAACTCCATGTATCGCTTGCGCGATGGTTCATGGTTCGCATCGACCGTATCAGGGCGGAACCCGCCGGGAATCATGCCGATGTGCCCGGAGTTAAACGCGAGGTTCTCGGCCATCGAGAGCTTGACGTCCTCAATGGATTTCCCGTGGTAGTTGCAGTTGGGCAGCATGAACTTGCCGCAGGCCTTGAACGCCTTGAATGGCCGGATCATCGAGGTAAGGATGCCATCCTGGTTGATGCCGGGATGGGGATCCTGCTCGTTGTACACGGCATCGAGATGTGCCATGTTGCGCTGGATGTCGACGCCGACCCAGAACATGCTGTTGTCGCCCGATGCGCCATAGCAGTTCCATTCCAGGACGATGTCAGGTTTGAGCTTGCGAGCGTAGTCACCGATCTCCGCGATGTTCTCGCGCATGCACTCGCACTTGAAATCCACCCACTCCTGGATCATCGGCTCATCGATCTCGAACAGATTGATCGGCATTGCCCACTTGTGCCAATTGGGCGGCTCAACGCACGCGAAGCTCTTCAAGGCAAATCGCTCCCACGCCATCGCGCGCCCGGCGGCCGTTTTCATGCGATACTTGCGGTTGAGAAACTCGCGGAATTTGGCCTTGCACACCGGGCACTGGCATGCCGTGGGCTCGACCGCCCAGGCGGAATTGTCGAAGCCGAACATATCCAGCCCATCGGCGATGCCCTTGCGGATAACCTTCTTGATGTAATCCACATGCCCCTTCTGGTTGAAGCAGGGCTTGTAGCGGAAGAACTGATAGCCGTAGGTGATGCTGGTTCTAAGGCCGTACTGGTCTTGTGCAACCCAGTTGCGATACTTCGGTTCCTCAAGATACAGCGTTTCGTAGGTGATGGTGCCGTGCTGGACATACCCCTGCACGCGGATGCCGTATGTGTGACACAGCTTCACGAAGTCGGCGGTCATGCGCATCTCAGGCGATTCGTACTTGATTCCGCCACCTTTGTAGTAATGGGTGCGAAGGCAGGTGATGCCGAACCGGGCGGCATTGCGCACAAACTCCTCGCTATGCTCGTAGGCGAACTGCTGCGGCGCATCCAGTGCATGTCTGCCGCGACGAATCCGAAACGTGAGCGGCTCATGATTCGACAGCATAACCAGGCCTTGATCCACCCATTTAGGCAACATATGTATGACTCCTTGTTGATGCCCACAGCATAGCCAATGCCCGTCTGCTACAACAGTCGGTTGAGCCTACTTCGTCCCAATGCAATACAGGTATTGCTCGCCGCGGAGGTAGAGGCGCTGGCCATCGGTGATGGGCGGGGCGTAGGAAAGGGTCTCCTGCGGCGGCGCCGCCCAGACGCGCGGCAGTTGTGTGCCGATGACGTTCTTCGCAACCGGCTTAAAGGTCCGCCCCGGTTCGATCATGATTGCCTCGCCCTGATTGTTGAGCAGACAAATATACTTGCCCAACAGCGTCGGGCTGGCGGCGACGGGTAGGGCGTTGTAGTGCATCAGTCCGCCGAAATCGAGCTGCTGGCGGACGAGAGTTTGCTTGCTCTTTAAGTCAACGATGTAGAGGGTCTTGTAGATGTCCACGACATAGGCCAGGTCATCGTGGATGAGCCATGATGACGCCGCCCAGCGGTCGATCCACTTGCCATCGGGCTGTTTGCTGATGGTGATGCCTTCAATGCGCGTCCGGGCAGGTGTCCACTTCTCACCGATGCATTGGGAGAAGTCGAGGGTGTTCAGCACGCTGGCGCCATACCACGGCAGATAGAGCAGGTTGCCCAGGACGACCGGGGCATTCCAGCCGGTGTCGCCGGTGATTTTTTCAGCGTTATTGTAGAGCAGGGCACCATCGCTGGCGCGAACGACATCGCCTTTCTGGCTGACGATGATCTCGACGCCGCCGAATTTGCCGGGGATGAGCGAGGCGCAACTCTGTGTGACGGCTTTCTGCTCCCATAGAAGTTTGCCCGTGTTCTTGTCCAGGCCACGCAGATGGCCCATGAAGACGGCAAAGGTGTTGCCGATCAGGGCGGGCGAGCAGGGGTATACCAACACGGGAACGCTCAGGCGGGTGATCCACTGGCGCTGGCCCGCCAGGTCGTAGCATGCCACGACGCCTGTGCCACAGAAGACGTAGACGTTCTTGCCATCGGAGCAGGGCGTGGGCAGGGAATAGCCGACGACGCCGAAATGACTGGACATGTGGCCCTCAACGCGAGGGTTGTAGGTGGCATCATCGATGTCCTTGAGCGTCTGTGTGAGCTTGCGGCGGATCGCCAGACGCTTGTCGTAATCGCTCTCGTCCAGGAGTTGCTGATAAAGCGGCTTGACTTTGTCCTTGAAGGCGGGATTGGCGTCGCGCTGCGCCTGCGGCGTGGCATCGTAGTATGTGTTGTAAGCGGTCCAGAGCTGTTTGCCGGTGTTCTTGTCGAGGCAGATGAGCTGATCGGGGTCGGCCATGACGAAGATGCGATTACCCACGAGGATCGGCGTGGAGGTGGAACGATTGGCCAGCGGCGCCTTCCAGAGGATGTTCTTTTCCTCGTAAGGAGCATCGGCCTTTTCCATCAGGTACATGCACATGCGCATCTCGTTCCAGCCGGCTTTGTTGGCGGTGGTGAGTTTGCACAGGAGTCGGTTCCAGCCCTTATTGAGCTGAAGCTCGAACGTGGGCGCATGGGGGTATTCGTCAGAGATGGTCAGGCGGCCCATCTGCTGGTAGCTGCCAAGGGCATATTGGCGGTCGTTGGCGGAGAACGCGGGTTTGCCGTTCACCCACACCTTCAGTCCGAATCCGTGTTCCACGACAGCGCGGACGGCGCCGGCCGTTTGGGCGTAGAGGTAGGTATGGATATACGCCACCTGGTTTGGCTTAGCATCCAGCGCCTTGCCGACATCGAGCCATGCCAGCTCCGTGGTCCCGAACTGCCAACGGTCTTCCGGCGGCAATACAAGCGGATTCCACTCCAAGTCGCCGACTTTATCGCCGGCCGCCGGCTTAAGCTCGGCCTCATTGGCGATCTGGCTCTCATCGACCTGCTTCACGGAATCGGCGACGGGGAAGGGACCAATTACCAGCCAGTCTCGAATCAGACCATCGCGCACCGCAGTGGCGCCCTGAGGGGCGGCCGATTCATCGGCCGGTCGCGTTGTAGCGCATTGCAGCCCGCGCGTGGCTCCCATCGGCAGGCGCGACCACTCAACCGGCGTCTGTGCATCGGGCCACAGGCCGGTCCAGTTGCCTCGCCAGCCGACGACATCGTCGCCGCGTGCTGCCAGACCCGATAGGGTGACGCCTGCCAATATCCAAGTGGCGAGGTGGCGGAGCATTGTGTGGTCTCCAGGATTAGTTCGCGGCCGCCTTCACGTCGTAGCACTTGAGGCTCCGGCGCAAGCGGACGATCAGCTTGCCATCGCTCAGTGACATGGGGCCCCAGAACTCCTGACCCTCGGCGGCCTTGATCTGTCCGAGTTCCTTGTATCCATCAGGTGTGGCGCGGATGAGCCGCAGCACGCCGTCGGCAGCGCCCAAGGCGTAAAGCTTGTCGTCGGCAATGAGAATGCTTCCGGCATCTTCATCACTGGCGCTGGGGCCGCCTTTCCACTTGAGTTCACCGGCCAGGTCGATGCACATCAGGCCCTGCTTATTGCCGGAACTGTTGCCGTAGATGAAGCCCTTGTAGAAGACGGGGTTCTGGGCCTGCGATGAAAGGACTTTATTGCGGAAGATCTCGGTGACCGTCCACGCCTCGCCATCCTTCTTGACCTGAACCAGGGCGCTGCCGGCGTCATAGCCGCCGGTGACGAAGATGCGGTCTTCGGGCAGGAGAATGGGCGACGCTATTGGGTTAGGACAAACCCAACCTTTATATCGCCAAAGGACCTTGCCGGTGGCAGCATCGAGGCCGGTCATAATCGGCTCGCCGCGCGAGGTGAGGATGATGATCTGGTCCACACCGCCGATCGTCGCAATCAGGGGGCTGGTCCACGCCATCTCGCCCACACGCTCGCTCTTCCAGGCTACCTTACCCGTTGCCCGTTCCAGCGCCAGAACGCCGCCTTGCTTGCTGAGCGGCATGACGATTACCCAGTCCTTGTAGAGCGCGGGCGATTGGCAGAATCCCCAGTTGCTGACTGTCGCGCCATACTCCTTCACCAGATCGACCGACCAGAGCGACTGGTGGGTCTCTTTGCTGACACAGTTGAGCAGGCCGTAGACGCCAATGACGTAGACATTCTTGTCATCAACGGCCGGTAGATTACGCGAGCCGTTGTAGCCGCCCTTGAAAGGTCCGGGCGCCTCATTGGCGAACTGCCATTCTTCCTTACCCGACTCCAGGCTCAGGCAACGCAGGATGTCCTGCTTGTTGTCCACGCGGTCCATGACGTAGATCTTGCCGCCCTGAACGACTGCGCCGCCGTAGCCCTGGCCAAGCTTGTCGTTGGACCAGAGCAGCTTGGGCCCGTCGGCCGGCCAGGCATCAGCCAAACCCGTTTCCGGGGATACGCCATTTCGCTCTGGTCCCTGGAACTGCGGCCAGTCAGCCGCACGAACGACGCTGGAAGAGATGATCAGGCCCACAAATGCCGCGGCAAATCTGTGCATGGAAATCCTTTCTTTCTGAGGCGGCAGATGGTAACCGGATGCGGGCCGAACCCCAAGAGCGGAAAGGAGGCAACGACGAACTGTCGTGTGCGGTAATGCGTTATGCGGCTTGAGGTGATGCGGATCGCAATAGAGAATCGCGCCTCATTGTGATTGCATCGGCGTTTTGCGACAATCGCCAGACAACATCGACCCAATATGGAGATCCACATCATGAGAAAATCCTGGCAAGCATCATTGGCAGTGGCTGTGGCGGCGGCATTGATTGGGACGACAGGCTGTTCGTCCGCATCGGCTCAGGGCACCAGGCCCCCGCAGGTGAATCAGGCCGGCGTGGTCTGCAACGTCAAGGTTATGTCGGACAAGGTGAAGGATGTCTCCAGCATCGAGGCGTGGAAGAAGTCGTATATCAATGACAGCATGACGCCGCAGGAGAAAGCGATTGCCGTCTGGACTTCGATGGTGTCGCACCAGCATCAGGAATCACCTCCTGCGGAGTACCTGCAGTCCGGGGGGCTCGTGGTCGATCCTATCAAGATCATGAATGTCTATGGGTACTCCTTCTGCTCGGTGGCGGCATCGGAGATGTGCGAACTGGGCAAGGTGGCAGGCTTAAAGGCCCGCGGCCTGGGCATCAAGACGCACAACGTCATGGAGTTTGGCTGGGATAATTCCTGGCACATGTTCGATGCATCACTGATCAATTATTTCCCCAAGCCCGATGGCACGATCGCATCCGCGGATGAGATCAGTGCGGAAGTCCGAGGTTGGCTGGAGCAGCACCCGGAGCTCAGGGGCGATGGCAAGAAGCTGACCGCGTTTCACTTTGCCGATGGCAAGACGGGGTGGAAGAAGGGGCCGGTCCTGTTGACCAACTGTCCCTGGTATACCCCGACGGGCTGGTGGCCGGCCAAGACGCACGGCTGGTACAGCACGATGCAGGAATACGACATCAAACCGTTTATCACGCAGGATACACCCTCGCTGAGCTATAGCGTCAACATTCAACTTCGCCAGGGCGAGAAACTGACGCGCAACTGGAGCAATAAGGGACTGCATATCAATATGGATCGGGACGATGCCCCGGGCTGCATCGGTCCCAATGCCGGGACGGAACTGCTGTTCCATACCGCCAAGTTTGGCAATCTCGCGCCGGGGCGCATTGGCAATGGCGTCTTGGAATACGATGCCCTGAGCGACAAGGCTCTGCCGGCTACAGCGCTGACGTTTGAGAACCTCACGTTTACCGATGGCAAGCTTCGCGTTAAAGATGGCTCGCGCAGCGGCGTGCTGGTCGTTCGTATGCCCAGCAGCTATGTCTATCTGACGGGCGCGATGGACCTGACGGCCGCGGTGGGCAATGGCGGGAGCATCGTTGCATCCTTCAGCGATAACAATGGTCTGGATTGGAAAGAACTGTCCAACGTGACCGCGGCGGGGGCGCAGAAGATCGATCTGTCGAAAAAGGTCTTCCGCCGGTACGACTATCGCATGAAGTTTGAACTCAAGGGCGCGGGCACGGGCCTGGATGCCCTGAGCTTCACGCACGATATCCAGCATTCGCAACGGCCGCTGCCGGCGCTGGCACAGGGCGAGAACACGATCAGCTTCTCGACCGGTGAGCAGCTCAGCACCATGCGCGTGGAAGGTAGCATTGAGGACTTTGGCGCGAAGCAGCTTCGCTACACCAGCTTCCACCCCCAGATGGTCGGCCTCAACGATCGGCTTGGCGGCACGGGTTCATTAACCTTCCCAGTCCAGACGCCAGGCGATCTCAAGAGCATCCGCGCCGGCTGCTTCTATCGAGGTCCGGCCGACAGCTACCAAGTGCAAGTTTCCTACGATGGCGGCAAAACGTTCAAGACCATCTCGACGACGCCGACTCTTTCGGGTGACAGTGCCAACAGCGTCAACCCAACCACAACGGACATCCCCTCCGGCACTAAGACCGCACTGGTCCGCTATGCCGTGAAGGGCGGTGCGGCATTGGATTCGTTCTGGATCGTATTGGACTACAAACCCGCGGCCGCCGGCTTCCGCCCGGTGAAGCTGACGTACGCCTGGGATGAGGATGGCAAGGAAAGGACCGATGTGCACATCGCCAAGACGCCGGAAGAAACCTACAAGATCACCTGCGCTGCCAAGCCGACAATGAAGAACATCGTCATGGAAGTGGCCGCGCAGTAAAGGATGTATGAACACCGTATCCGCCGAGCGGATTCACGCGGCAGCGGTGTCGCTGCTGGAAGATCCCGGCATCCGCATCGAACACGAGGCGATCTACAGCTTGCTGCTCAAGCACGGTGCTCAAGCGGGCAACGATGCGCAGGTTGTGCGGTTGCCGCGGGAGATGGTACGGGAGTACGTCGGCCTGGCTCCCAAGCAGTTCGCGCTGACCAACCGGCGCGGCGAGCCGACAGTCCTGTCATCCCAAAGCAAGCCAATCTACTGGTCATGTCCGGGGATGAGCCTGTGGCGCGAGGGGAAGCACCGGCTGTTTCGTAGCGAGGATATGGCGGACGTGGCACGCCTGATGGAGCACCTCGACAACGTGCACGGGGTCTTCGGCATGGCCCTGGACGATGTCCCGCCGCCTGCGCGAGATATCGCCGGTCTGAACATCATCGCACAGAATTCCAGCAAGCACATTCGCGTCTTGTGCTTCTCGCCGGCCGGCGCCAAGATGATGACCGAGATGCGCCCGGTAATCGGGAGCCATCCTTGGTTCAGCATCGGATTCACCGCGCATGGCCCCTTGCGCTGGACGCACCTGGCGCTGGAGATCTTCCGTCTGACCGCAGGGCACGGAATTCCCGCCAGCATCAACGGTGAGCCGATGGCTGGGGTGTCCGGGCCGGTTACATTGGCAGGGGCTGGCGCGGTGGGCAATGCCGAAATCCTGGCCGGAATCGTCATCAACCAGCTCCTCGAGCCGGGCCGGCCGTGCCTCTACAACCTCGGTTTGGCGCACATCTTCGACATGCGAACCGCCATCGCCTTGACCGGGGCGCCGGAGAACGCGCTGTTCGCCAAGATGGCGGCCGAGATGGGGCGCTTCTACGACCTGCCGAGCGCTTCCTGGGTTTCGACCGAGTCCATGTGCCCCGACAGCCAGGCTGCGCTTGAAAAGATGATGGGATTCCAGACCCACGCCGCCGCGGGTGTCTCCTGCATCTGGGGAGTGGGGCAGTTGGAATCCGAAATCACGATCTCCCCAGCTCAGGCGGTGATCGACAACGAGATGATCTCCTTCACCCGCCGGTTCAATCGCGGCTATGAGGCAACCGATGCATCATTGGCGCTCGACGTGACGCGTTCGGTGGGCATCGCTGGCTCGTTCCTCGACCACGATCACACGCTGGAGCACTTTCGCGAGGAGTTCTACCAGCCCGATCTGCTGTGGCGGCGCAGGCGGCCGGATTGGCAAGCGGGTGGGCGCAAGCGGCTGGATGAGCGGGCAGAGGAAGTGGCCACGGAACTCATGGCACGCCCCGCGGACAACGCAATGAGCCAGGAGCAGGCGAAGACGCTGATGGAGATGACTGAAGAATTCACGCAGAGGATGGGTGAGAGCTGAAATGCCTCTCGCGGCTATGCGGCAGTTACTTCAACGGTGGATCATCCGGTTTGTACATCTTATGAGGCATCATCGGCCGCTTCATCGGCCACGGTTCGTCCCGGCATGTCGGGAGAAAGAGCACGCAATATGAGATCATCCTTCACAGCAATTACCGCGTTGGCGATCCTTCTCGTAGGCGCATGCGCCCTCGCGGCGGACAACAACCTCCTGACCAACGCCTCCTTCGAGCAATTCGACAAGGCGATCCTGGAGCAGAAGGGCGCCAACGCTCAGCCCTTTGCCGGCTGGATATACAAGGTCTGGGAAGGGCAGTGCGAACTCCGCGGCAGCCCCGTTGCCCATTCGGGCAAGATGTCAGCGCTGCTGGTAGGGGGCATGGCCCCCAAGCAGCGAATCTGGCAGCAGCAGGAACTTGAGCCCGGTCGCTATCGCATCACTGGTTACATTCGCGGCTTGGACCTTGGCAAAGGCAACTTCGGCGCCACAACCGAGTTCATGTTCAATGAGGCCTACCTCCCTCTGGGCAAAGAAGGAACCTTTGGCTGGTCCAAAGTCACCTTCGTTGGCGAAGTGAAGGAGAAGAAGAAAGTCCAGGGCCCGTCATTCGGTTCGTGGTCGCCGGGATTCTTCTGGGTTGATGATGTGACCATGGAAAAAGTGGGCAACGATGTGCCCTTGACAGAGAAGCCCATCGTCGACAAGGAAGAAGCACCCCTCACGCCGCCGGGCAAGCTCGATGGAACCGCCATTCGCTGCCCCGACTGCGGCAGCCGCAATATGCCCGCCTGGAAGACCTGCTACGCCTGCGGATGGGTCATGGGGGAGAAGAAGCCGGCCGCGGCCGCCTTCACCGGCCCGGTCATCAAGCCGATCACTTCCTTCGAAGGCGATAATCCCTTCAACCAGGGCGATGGCAGCGACAAGGCCACCATCGTTGAAGAACACGCCACCGACGGCAAAAAGGCCATGAAACTCGCCCAGGACTGGGCGGTCACCAAAGGCACCTTCAATTGGGCCGGCTACGACTATCTCAAGTTCGATGCGTACACAGACGCCAAAGATGCCCTGACCCTGGGAATCGAGTTCTCCGATACCGCGACCTTTGGCTACTGGGATCGCGTGAATTACTCGACGATCGTCCCACCGGGTCCGAGCACGATCATCATCCCCCTCAAGCAACTCTTCAAGGGTGAACGATCGCGTCCCGGCGGTCCGCTGAACCTCTCCGAGATCGTGAAGTGGGGTCTTGTCTTCTATGCCAAGCCCTCCGCGCCGCTGTACGTTGACAACATTCGCCTTGAGCGCGATCTGGAAGGTGGCAAGCAGAACTTCGATGGCCTGTTCGCCTTTGATTTCCAGGTGGACAGCTCGATGCCGCTGATGGACGGTTTCACGCCGATCTACCCATCCAGTGAATACACCGAGATGAAGGGCTACGGCTTCAAGAATGCCAAAATCCAGCCCGGCAACAACTTCGCCAATAACATGATGCAGCCCGATCCGCTGTACCAGGACTTCGTCAACATCAATAGCGGCGATTTTGTGATTGACGTTCCCAACGGAAAGTACCGTGTGATGGTGAATGTGAACCGCCCCTCGGGATTCTGGGGCGACCTGCAGCGATTCACCAGGCGGACGATCTCCGCCCAGGGCAAGCAGGTTGTCACCGAGACCGAGGATGATGCCTCCTTCAAGAAGAAGTTCTTCAAGAACTATGGCCCGGACGACCTGCCCTCCGACAACGTCTGGGAGCGGTACGTCAAGAACTACGGCGAGAAGGTTTTCGACGTCGATGTCACCGACGGGCAACTGCGCATCGGCTTTGAAGGCGATGGCAACGCCTTGTCGGCGATGATCGTCTACCCTCTGGACAAGCTCGCCGAAGGCCAGAAGTTCGTGAAGTGGGTCGAGCGGCAACGCCAATTCCACTTCGACAACAATTCCAAACGTATGGTCCATCAGCCCACGGGCGATGCGCTGGCGCCCAGCGATGCTGACAAAAAGAATGGTTACGTGGCCTTCGCGCGCGAAGTCATGAAGCCGGTTTACTACAACGACACACCCTTCAAGAGTGAACTGGGCAGGCCCGTCGCCGCCGATGCTTTCGCGGGTGAATATGCTCCGATGGCCCTGGCACTGTGTCCGCTCCAGGATCTGGGCAAAGTGACGGTAAGCGCCGGCGACCTTACCTGTGCCGCTGGAACGATCCCTGCCAGCGCCATCGACGTGGGCTACGTCTCCTATCGCTTGGCGCGCGTCACCGGCGACGGCACGGTTTACTCGATCAATCCGCGTTACGTCATGCCGACCAATACCGTCGAGATGCCCAAAGACACCGTGCGGCGCTTCTGGCTGACCGCCAGAGTTCCCGCCGATGCCAAACCCGGCCTCTACAAGGGCAAGCTCACCATCAAGCCCGAAAAGGGACAGGCCAGCGAGATGCCCGTCGAGCTTCGCATCCGCACCGGCTCCCTGGACGCCCTGGACATCCAGGCCGGCCCCTGGGGATATCAGGTTCCCTACGTGGATGACGTCAAGTGTCTCAAGAAGATCCGCGAGTATGGCTTTACGATGTTCTCAAGCCCGCAGGTAGTCGGCTACCAGGGATTCAAGGATGGCAAACCCGTCCTCGATTTCACGGCCGCGGACAAGCTGATGGCCACCGCCAAGGAAATGGGCTTCCAGTCCGTCATGTTCTATGGCTCGCTGATCAACGGCATTAACCCCTATGAGCAGGATCAGGCCCAGATGGCGGCCGCCGGCTTCAAGAACTACAGCGAGTTTATCAAGGCGGTATACACCGACGTCCAGAAGCACGCCGATGAGAAGGCCTGGATCACCTATCACGTCAATCTGGGTGATGAACCCAGTGGCGATGGCGTCGCCAAGTCCGCCCTCAATGCCGAGGCGTACCACAAGGCTTTCCCCAAGGGTCCTCCGTTCTTCTCGGCCGCCACCAGCCTGGAAGACATCGCCAAGGATCCCGAGCATGTCCGCCTGATCAAGGCCCTCCCGATTTCCAATCTCAACGGCCACAACGAAGAGGTCGTGAAGATGCTTCACGATGTCGGCAACGAGTGGGCGTTCTACAACGGCGGCGGCCGCTGGACCTTCGGCGATTACATGTTCAAAGCTGCCAAGCAGTTTGGCATGAAGTTCCGCATCGACTGGCACTGGAACGTGACCATGGGCGATCCCTACTACCCGCTGGACAGCCGTGAGGATGAGTACGGCTGGTGCAACAGCAGTCCGCAAGGCGAACTGGTCCCCGCGCTGGACTTTGAGCTGCGCCGCGAGGGCCTGGGCGACTACCGCCGCCTGCTGACGCTCCAGCACCTGGCCAAAGACAAAGCCGGCACGCCGGCCGCCGCCGCAGCGCAGAAACTCATCGACGACCGCATGGCATCCTTCAAGCTCGGCCAGCGCGACCACGATCCGCTGCTGGGCATCGACGATTGGGAGCAGTTCCGCGCAAAGGTTAACGATGCCATCGATGCGCTGCGGAAATAGCTTACATTGGGAGCTACAAATGAAACGCTTCACACACTTCGTAGCATGTCTGCTGGTATTGGTGTTGGGTGGCGCGGCATCAGCGCAGGAGAAGATGCCGCAGCGCTGGAATTACGCCAGCGCCAATCTCAACAGCGATGCGGGATTAAAGACCTTCATGGACGTCATGCAGCAGTCCAAGGATGTCGGCTGCACCCACATCCTCATGCCCGAGGGCGGGTGGTTGAAGCAGGCGGACAATCCAGCCTATCAGGCCCGGGTTGACCAGGTGCAGGCAAAGGCGACCGAACTGGGGCTCACGATCGTTCCCTGCGTCTACAAGATCGGGTACTCCGGCGGTTATCTCGGCTTCGACAAGAATCTCGCCGCGGGCATGCCCGTCAAGGACATGGTATTTGCGGTTAAAGGCAAGACTGCCGTCGTCGATCCGGCCGGCGCGCTGGATGTATCAAATGTGAAAGAGGGCGCTGGCACACTCAAATGCCAGCCGTTCATGCACTATCGCATTACCATCCTTACCAGCGAGCAGCCGTCCAGAGGTGAGGGAACGGTGCAGGTCACCAGCCAGCCCGGATCGCGTGTGCACACGCGCTCCAATGCGCAAGTCAGCAAGCAGGGCGACAAGTGGCTGGTCACCACCACGTTCAACAGCCTTCAGGCCACCGACCTGCGCTTCTCATGCCGCGTCAAGGGCATTACCGATCTGAAGATCGAGCCGGCCGGCACACTGCTGGTCGTCCGCCGTGCCATGTGTCCGCTGAAGGTGACCAATGAGGATGGCACTCTCACCTACGAAGAGGGCAAGGATTTCGTCAAAATCGAAGATCCCATGATCTCCGGCAAGATGGAGGGCGAATTCGAGGACCACAAGCCCGCCGACATCACCATCGCCGATGGCTCGCGCATCAAGGATGGCGACAAGATCAAGGTCTCCTTCTTCCACACCCAGAGGCTCGGCAGTGACCAGGATTGCATCTCCATGGATGATCCGGCCGTCTTCAAGATCATGGAGCGCGACATCGTCAACTGCCAGAAGGTGTGGAAGCCCGCCGGCGTCTTCATGAACTACGACGAGATCCGCCTGGGCGGCTGGGAAGTCCAGCCCGACGGCAAGCAACTCAAGCCCGGCGAATTGCTGGCCAATCATGTCAAGAAGGGGATCGAGATGATCCGCCAATATGCCCCCAACGCCAAGATCTACACGTGGTCGGACATGTTCACCCCCTTGCACAACGCCCGGCCGTTCTCCACCAAAGGCTATTACTACCTCGTGAATGGCAACTGGGATGGTGCATGGGAAGGGCTCCCCAAAGATGTCATCATCATGAACTGGTACTCGCCGACCGCCGAGGGGATAAAATTCTTCGCCGACCGTGGCAACCCGCAGGTCCTCTGCGGCTACTACGATGGCACCAGTACCGATGCCATGAAGAAGAACATCACCAACTGGATGAAGGTATCGCAAGGCCAACCGCAGATGCAGGGCTTCATGTACACCACCTGGAGACGCAACTACAAGAATCTCAAGGAATACTTCCAACTGGTCGACACCTACGACCAGTGGGGCAAAGGCGCTCAAGCCGCCCCCGAAAAAGAGCCCGGCGTGGCCCAATAAGGGAATCAGCCGAGCCTAAGTTGTCGATCAAAAGGCGCCCATCGCGAGATGGGCGCCTTTGCTCTTACCGCGTCGCATCCACCGTGAGCGTTCCTTGCGTCCTCCGCCCGCGCGGCTTAGCCTACCGCTGCCATGATCAAACTCGAAGGCTTCAGGAATCCTCATACGCCCAACTGGCCCGGTCTGCTGGCGAATCTTGCCCGCAAGGGAACGCCCGATCGCGTCTATCACATGGAACTATTCCACGACCCCGAAGTGCAGGATGCGCTGTGCGAGCGGTTTGCCATCCGCCCCAAGCTCCCGCGCGATCACAAGTTCGCCGGCTACGAGCGCATGGCGCTGGTCAACCGCCTGGTCGGCTGGGACTACGTCTGCATCTGGCCGGGTGGGCTAGGCTTTGAGTTCCACAACGCCACGGTGGATGACGTTGGCGATCTGAAGCGCACTTCCGGCCGGACGTTCCGTGATGAGCACACCGGCCCGATCTCCAGTTGGGAAGACTTCAAGAAATTCAAGTGGCCCGACCCCACCTCACCCGAGGTTACCGCCCCGTTTGAGTGGTGCAGCCAGCACATCCCTGAGGATATGGCCCTGGTCGCCTTCACCGGCCACATCTGCGAGGAACTCTCCTGGCTCTTCGGCTTCGAGACCCTCTGCTTCCTGCTCTATGATCAGCCCGACCTCGTGCAGGCCGTGGCCGACAAACTCTTCGCCATGTACGACGTCGCGGTTGCCCGCATGCTCCAGTTCCCACGCGTCAAGATGGTCTGGGCCACCGATGACATGGGCTACCGGACCGGCACGCTGATCGGCCCGAAGGAAATGCGCCATTACGTGCTCAAGACGCACAAGCGACTGGCCGCTCTATCCCATGCTGCCGGCCGGCCGTACCTGCTGCACTCCTGCGGCAACCTGACCGACATCATTGATGACCTGATCGACGATGTGAAGATTGACGCCAAACACAGCTTCGAGGACACGATCGAGGATGTCCGGCAGGCCAAGAATACCTACGGTCGCCGCATCGCCATGATCGGCGGCCTCGACGTCGATTTCCTCTGCCGCAGCGACGAACAGGCGATCCGCGGCCGTGTTCGGGATACCCTCGACAAATGCCTCCCCGGCGGCGGTTACTGCCTGGGAACCGGCAACAGCGTCGCCAACTACATCCCCTTGGACAATTACCTGGCCATGGTCGATGAGGGCATGCTGTATGGCAGATGATCTTTTGCACCGTTGGCGCTTCTGGCCCAGGGCCTAGTGTCCGAACATGAATCACTCTGAAAAAGTCCTCGTGGTACTCTTGCGGCTTTCGGCGGTTCTGCTGCTGGTTGCCTTGATTCCTGCCGTCATGCCGTTCGCATGGATGAAGGACATCCACCGGCTTCTGGGAATGGGCGAACTTCCCGAAGGGCCGATCATGAGCTATCTCACCCGTTCGTTGTCCGCCATGTATGCGTTGCACGGAGCTCTGGTTTTCTTTGTTTCTCTGGACGTTCGCCGTTACCTGCCCCTGGTGAAGTTCATCGCCATCCTGGGGATCATGTTCGGCGTCGGGATGCTGGTTCTAGACCTCGCAGTCGCGATGCCACCGTTATGGATTGCTGGTGAAGGTCCGTTCATCATCGTCCTCGGTGGCGTCATGCTCCGGCTGACGGCGCGAGTCCAACCCGCGTAGCGCCGGTGACCCCACCGTCCGCCTGCATTCCGAATCCCTGAACACCGAGCGAGGTACAGGCAGCAGGGCCTTCCGTCCGTATCTTAAGCCCCAACGGGGCGCAAGTGCACAGCCCAGGGCAAGGCGTACCCGCCGCCCTGGGTATCGTCGTCACAAGAACAAAGAGCCCTGCAAGGGCGAGACAATGATCGGAAGATACGAGACACCACCCAATCAACAGCACCATTCCCAACACCGCACCTCATACCGCCTTGGGTTCGCAGCCAGCCCACAGAATCTGCCGGGATCGCCGTCTTCATCGAGTCGGCGGAGCAGAAGGCTGAGTAGTAACGTCCCAGAACCCCGCCGTGGGCGGTGGGCGCAAACCGTTTCCTCTCTCGATGTCTTCTATCAGAAACAGGATCGTGTCATATGCCAGATACGCTTGAGCGAAGTCCACGCTGGCCAGGTCGTCGCCGGGGATCGTCGGGGGGATACGCGGCCGGGAGTGTTTAGCCACGCACCAACGGGCTGACGCCCGCTGCTCCTTGGGGGCATGGGGTTGTCGCGAGGCTTGTCATCGCGGATAGTAGGGGCGTGCCACACTGGTTCTACATCGTTTTGGTGTTTGTTTTCGGGTCGTGCATTGGGAGTTTTCTCAATGTGGTGGTCTGGCGGTTGCCGCGGGGGAAGAGTCTTTTGTGGCCGCCGTCGGCGTGCCCGAAGTGCGGGCATCAACTGGGGGCGCGGGACAATATCCCGGTTTTTGGCTGGGTTTTTCTGGGTGGGAAGTGTCGGTATTGCCGGGCACCGGTGTCGGTGCGGTATCCGATTATCGAGGCGATAACGGGGTTGCTGTTTGTCGTCTACTATGTGGCGTTCTTCGTGTATGGGCTGGGGCCGAGCCTGACGACGTATGACAGTTGGGGCGGGCCGGAGCATATGGTGTTGCGGGCGATTGAGCAGGACTGGGGGATCTATGTGCTGAGCGTGGTGCTGGTGAGCATGCTGCTGGCGGCCAGCCTGATCGATGCTGAGTTGTATATCATCCCGATTGAGTTGCCCTGGACTGTGGCGGTCGTGGCGTTTGTGGGATATGCGCTGATTGCGAGCCCGCGGCAGCCGGGGGCACTGATGGCCGGGCCGGTGGGCGGGGCGTTTGCGGCCGGGGGGGCGATTGGGCTCTTGATCGCCAATGTGTTGCTGTGGCTGAAGGTTCTGCCGCGCAGCTTTCCGCAGGGCGAGCCGATCCTGGAATGGGAGCGGAAGGAGATGGAGAAGACGCTGGCGGAGGAGAAGAAACTGAAGGAGGAGGGGAAGGATGCGAAGGTTTTCGAGGAGCCGGAAAAGGCTTCGGCGTCGCCGGTGCTGATCGGGGTGGTGGGAGTTGTGGGCCTGGTGGGGCTGGGATGGCTGCTTTGGATGCTGACGCAGAATGCGGCGATGGCGATTGCGGTGGCGAGCGTGGTCGGACTTTGGTTTGCAGCGCATGTGGGGATTGGGGCGAAGATCTCAGAGGAGTTGCAGGAACAGGAAGAACTGCCTCCGGTGGCGACGAAGGGAGAGATTCGCAGGCAGATGCTGATTGAGGTGGGGTTTGCGTTGATCCCAATCGTATTGGCGCTCGGGGCGGCCGGTTGTGCGCTGTATGTGCCATCGCTGCGCATTTGGTGGGGAGAGATGATTGGCCAGAATGCGTGGCTGAGCGGGTTGTTGGGAAGTGTGCTGGGAGCGCTGGTGGCGGGGGGAGCAATCTGGGTGACGCGGGCGCTGGCGACGCTGGCGCTGGGACGGGTGGCGATGGGACAGGGGGATACCCATCTGATGATCGGAATCGGGGCGGTGCTGGGGGCGGGACCGTCGGTTCTGGTGTTTTTCATCGCGCCGTTTGCGGGGCTGGCAATGGGGCTTTACAGGTGGGTGAGCAAGGGGGCGAGGGAGATGCCGTACGGGCCATACCTGAGCCTGGCGGCGGCGGTGGTGATCCTGCTGTATCGATACGTGGCCGATTACTTCGCGCCGTCGCTGGCAGTGATCGGGGATATGCTGAGGCAGTGGATGGGAGGATGAGCGAAAGAGCGGAAAGCCGAAAGGGGGGTGGTTGACGTTGGGTGGGGGGGCAATAGCATGGCGGGGATATGGCGATTGCGATCATAGATTATGGGATGGCGAACCTGCGCTCGGTGCAGAAGGGGTTTGCGCAGGTGGGGGTGGCGACGGAGATCATTGACGATCCAGCGATGGCGAGCGGGTTTGACCGGCTGGTGCTGCCGGGGGTTGGGGCTTTTCAGGATGCGGTGGCGACGCTGAGGGCGAAGGGGTGGGACCAGGTGGTGATCGGGCACATCAATGCTGGACGGCCGCTGCTGGGGATTTGCCTGGGGCTGCAGATGCTATTTGATGTGGGATATGAAGATGGTGAGCATAAGGGCTTGGGAGTGATTCCGGGGAAGTGCGTGCGATTTGATGTGGACAGGGCGTATGGACTGAAGGTGCCGCACATGGGGTGGAATCAGGTGAACGTTGTTCGGCCCTGCCCGCTGTATCGGGGGATTGAGGCGGGATCAGGCGTATATTTCGTGCACAGCTATCATGTGCAGCCAGTAGATCAGGCCGTGGTGGCGACGACGACAGAATATGGACGGGAGTTTGTGTCGAGCATCTGGCGTGAGAATGTCATGGCGACGCAGTTTCACCCGGAGAAGAGCCAGGCGGTGGGGTTAAAGATACTGGAGAATTTCGCGAAGAGTCTCTAGGCGGAGCCTAGTGGGTGCTTTTGGCCCAAAGGGGGTAGTTCTGCATGGCCATTTCCACAGCGCTTTGGGTCATGTCGGGATTCTCGCGAACCATCGACTTGCCGCGGAGGTTACGCTCGATGGCTTCGGTGAGAGCGCGGAACTGACGTGACCAGAGCGTGCCGCGGATTTTGTCCTGGGTCTCGCGGGCGTCGAAGGACATGACGGTGCCTTCTTTGCGGGACTCGACTTTGGCAATGTAGAAGCCGTTGGCGTCTTCGATGATGGGAGTGATTTGTCCAACGGGGGTCGCCCAGAGTGCCTGCTCGACCTTTTCCAGCCGATAGGCGCCGCGCTGGACGGTTAGCTGGCCGCCGGATCGGGCGAGATTGGGGTCATCGTTGTTGGTGCGGGCAAGTTCGGCAAAGTCGGCGGTCTTGGCTTTGGCCAGCAGTTCTTGTGCGCGCCGGCTGGCTTCGGCTTTATCCGGGTATCTTCGCGTGGCGATCTGGATGATGCGGAAGGTGATCTCATCCTGCTGCGTGAATTCACTCTGAAGGTTGGCGTTGTAGTAGCTCCGCATATCGTCAGCGGTGATCTGGATCCTGGGGACGACCTTGCGACGGTAGAAGACTTCGGTCATCTGTTTGCGGTATTCGGCGAGGATCAATTCATCAAAATCGTCGCCATCGGCGGCGGCCTTGTGACGGGCAAGTTCGGCGGAGCCACCGGCGTCGGTGATGCGGCGAGTGCGGGCCTGCATGGTGAGCATCTCGGCGATCTTGCGATCCTCATCGCTGAGAGTGCGATCGGCGGCGCCGTAGACGAGTTCATCGCGTTCAAGGCCTTGGATCTTCTTGGTTACCTCCTGAGTTGCCAGTGAACGAAACTGCTGCTCATCCATTTCCGAGGCGCGGGCGGAAAGCTCGGGGCTGAGTTGGCGGAGGACTTTGTTGGCGAAGATCGGGGTGCCGTTGACTTCGGCGACAACGCCGCCGAGGGTCTTGTAGCCGCCGAGGGAAGCGCCTTGTAGATGGATAGCGCTGGGGACGGGTGCGGCGGCGTGCTGGCGCATGGGGGCCGGAGCAACCGCGCGGGCGACCTGGGGCGCGAGATCGGGCCTCTGGAATGAAGCAGAAGCCAAAGGAACGGAAGGGCGTGAGGACTCGCAACCCGCCAGCAGCAGCAGGGGAGCGACCAATAGCCAGGATTTTGAGCGCGGATCGATCATGCTTTTTCCTGTCGGTGCGGCATTGTAGCGAGCGGGACAGTGAATCCCAAATGGTGAAAAGCGATGTCGCATTGCGGGCGTGTCAGGGCGAGGCGGTCGTAGTTGTGGGTGGAGGCTGCAGAGAGTCGAGCAGGGCATCATCGGGAGTGACGTCAACGGCGCGGACGATACCATCGCGGCTGATGATGATGGTGGCGGGGAATTCTACGACACCGTATTGGGCGGCGAAGGCAGAGGGGTCGGACGCCTCGCGGATGACAGTCCAGGGGATGGGTTTGTGCTGGGCCAGGTAAGTGCGGACGGCATCATCTGAGCTGTCGCAGAGAATGGTAACGATGGCGACGTTGGCAGGCAGATCGGCAAAGGACTGGAGCAGGGCATTGTGCTGGGTCTGCCACTGGGGCGAGGTGGTCAGACCGAAGTGGACGATGAGCGTCTGTCCGGCAAGCGATTGGGTGCTGAATGGTTGGCCGGCGATGGTGGGGGCCTTGACGAGCAGCGGCTTGCCGAGCAGGGAGCGGCGTTTTTCGGCGAAGCGGAATTGGTCATGGGCAGCGAGCGCCAAGGGGCCGGTCAGGTGGGTGGTGATGATCGACTCAATCTGGGGGGCAAGGGGCGACATGGGGGGAAGGTCTTCGCGCATCTGGAGGAGGAGGCTGGCCAGGTCGTCGTCCGTACGATTGGCGATGGCGAGGGCCTGGAGTTCGTCGAGGACTTTCTGGGCTTCGGCCGGTCGGTTGAGGCGGGGCCACCAGCGGGTGAGATACCAGGCATGGCGGGCGAAGGGTGCGTTTTCGGGGGTGGTGTGCCGGCGGTAGTCGTCCAGGGAAATGATTGAGGGATGATCACCCAGGAATGCCATGATCGCCAGAATGTGGAAATAGTGTTGGCGGGCGGCCGAGCGTACGGCGGGGAGGGTGGAGTTGGCGTGGAACATCTCAATGGTGAGGGCGAGAGATTTGCGGAGCAGGGGAAGGGCATCGGGGGCGACCTTCGCGCGGGCTTCGAGGCTGGTGAGATCGCGCGGCGGTGGAAGTATGGCACGAAGAGCCTGGCTGGTTGAGTTCCAATCGTCCATGACCTGAGAGTCAGATCGCGTGGTGGTCGCGGAGGTGAGATAGGAGGAGGGTACGGAGGGCGAAGCGGGCATGGCAGCTAAGGCGGCAGCGCTGGCGGAGGCAAGCAGCGTGGCGGCTAAGCACTTATGGCACAGCATGTTGGCGTATTGAAGCGGAATGGGCGTTGCTTTGCAAAACGGCGGGTGGCATTCTACACTCTTCGCGATCCGTTGGCTCGGCGATCTGAGCCGCCGGAGCGATGGGTGGGAAGTCAGGCGAGTTTGGCTGACTGCTCACACAATTATCCTCCCCCCGGGGAGGCCACGGAGAGGAACAGCCTGAAGGCTGTACTACGGACATAGGCTGAAGCCTGTACTACGAACGAAGAGAAGTGTCCCATGGCCAAGGCTCGGGCAATAGTCAAACGCCGCAAATCGGTTAAGAGTACGCGCAAGATCACCAAGACGATGCAGATGATCGCGACGGCGAAGTTCCAGAAAGCGCTGAAGCGGGCGGTGGCGGCCAAGCCGTTCACATACAAGGTTCGCGAGATGGTTGCGGATCTGGTGGAGGCGGTGGGGGAGTTCAAGCATCCACTGATTGATTCGGCGGAACGACCGAAGACCAATCGCGTGGTGGTGCTGGTCATGGTGGGCAACCGTGGCTTGGCAGGGGCGTACAACGGGAATGTACTGCGGATGACGGAGCGGTTCTTGAAGGAGCAGGCGGCGGCGGGGATAGCCGTTGAACTCAACACGGCGGGAAAGAAGGCATACAGCTATTTCACGTTCCTCAAGCGGACGATTTCGCATCGGTACGACCCGATCGTCGAGACGACTCTCTTTCCTGAAGTGCAGGCGCTGGCGGATCGACTGATGAAGATGTGCGCTGATGGCGAGGTGGATGCGGTGTATGTGGCGTACACGAATTTCATCAGCACGGGCGTGCAGAAGGCAGATATGCTGAAACTGCTGCCGCTGACCAGCGCGACAAGTGCGTCTGAGCAACTGGCGCTGCACGGCAAGGAGAGCCAGGAGGCCCTGGACAAGGTCGGCCACCATCCCACCGGAATGACCGAGATTGCCAAACTTGAGGTGCAGAAGCGCGCCCGCGGGCAAATTATGCGGACGTTGCCGGATGAACTTCTGCGCGATGACCGGCTCGTTTATGAGTTCGGCCCGTCGGCGAAAGAACTGATGGAGGAACTGCTGCCGATTACGGTGCGAACCACGCTGTATCAGTGTTTCCTCGATGCGGCGACAAGCGAAAATGTGGCGCGCATGGTATCGATGAAGGCGGCGACCGATAACGCGGACAAACTGATCAAGTCGCTGACCATGCAGTACAACCGCGCGCGGCAGAGCCAGATTACTACGGAACTGTCGGAGATCATGGGCGGCGTTGAGGCGATGAAGTAAAAGGAGCAAGATGATGGCTAAGAGTGCTGTGCAAGCGGATAAGGGACATGTGGCGCATTCAAAAGCGGCCGATTCGCAGGAAGGTCTGAAGGGGAAGTTCAGCCGTCCGATCAATATTACATTCCTGGGCGCCGGGTCGGGCTTCTGCCCGACGCTGTGCAAGGATGTGCTGCTGATTCCCAGCGCCGATCGCGGCGAATTCCGCCTGGTGGATATCGACAAGGACCGCCTGAGCAAAGTCTACAAGGTCATCCAGAAATTGATCAAGGAATCCGGCCGAGAAGATGGCTGGATAGTAAAGGCGACAACGAACCGTCGCGAAGTACTCAAGGGCACCGACTACGCGGTTTGCTGCGTGGAAGTATCGGGCATGGCGTGCGTGGCGTTTGATAATGACATTCCGCTGAAGTACGGGGTGGATCAGTGCATCGGCGACACGGTTGGGCCAGGCGGGCTCTTCAAGGGACTGCGGACGATCCCGGTGTTCCTGGACATCCTTCGCGATATGCGCGAGCTGTGCCCGCAGGCGATCATGCTCAACTACACGAATCCGATGAGCATGATGGTCTGATCGGCCGGCCGGGCTGTGCCGGAGATTCCCGTGGTCGGACTGTGCCACAGCGTCCAGGGCACCAGCCACCTGCTGGCCAGGTATGCGGGTGTGCCGTACGAAGAGATGGAGTGGGATTGCGCCGGGATTAATCACCTGGCATGGTTTACCAAGGCCATGCACAAGGGCGAGGATCTTTATCAGAAGGTGCTGTACAAGAAGTTTGCCGAGGAAGTGGCCGAGGGGATCAAGGAGGCGGAGGCGGGGGTAGGGATCTATAAGACGAGCGAGAAGTGGACCTGGTCACAAGGAAAGCAGGGCAAGTACAAGTACACGGATCTGGTCCGCAAGGACATGTGCGTGCACTTCGGTGCGTACATTACCGAGAGTTCGGGACATCTGTCGGAGTACCTGCCTTACTATCGCAAGAGCGAAGCGGGCAGGAAGCTGCTGCGTCTGGGGTATGATGGCGGCGCCCGGTTCTATGCGTCGAATTGGCCGGACTGGCGCAAGGCGGCCGATGATGAGCGCGTGCGCCTGGCCAATGGCGAGGAACAGGTGAAGCTTGAGCGGTCCTGGGAGTATGGCTCGATGATCATCGAAGCCCGCGAGAAAGATTGCCCGGTACGCATCCACGGAAACGTGATGAACTACGGCAATACCGGGCGGAGCACGGCCGGCGAGGCGAGCCGGCTGATTACGAACCTGCCGGGCGACGGGGTGGTGGAAGTGGCGTGCATGGTTGATCGCAATGGCGTGCAGCCGACCCGCTATGGCGCGCTGCCTCCGCAGATGGCGCATATCTGTGGCATGAACATGGCGTGCTATGACCTGGCAGCGAAGGCTGCGGTGGAGAAGAGCATTGAGGCGGCAGCGCATGCCCTGATGCTCGATCCGCTGTGCATGGCTGTTTGCACCCCGGGCGAGATCAAGGCGATGACGATGGAGTTGTTCAAGGCGGAGAAGAAGTACCTGCCGGGGTTCAAATAGGCCGTCGCGGAGAGAAGACCAAATGATGCAGGTGCGCCGGTTCTTCCCGGCGCACCTGTGCGTTTATTGTTGAGGCGCATCTCAATCGTTCGGGCCTACCCACGTCGCTCGCAATCGGGTAGTTTCATGGGCGGAAGTTGAGCCTTATGCGTATTGCACTAGCACAGACGAATCCGATCGTTGGGGATATTCCGCACAACTGCAAACAGATCGTGGACTTTGCGCAGCGGGCGAAGACGCAGGGGGCGGAGGTGGTGGTGTTCCCGGAATTGACGATTCCGGGGTATCCGCCGAAAGATCTGCTGCTCAAGCCGCAGTTCATTGATGACAACCTGCGGGCACTGGGGATTGTCGCCAACCACGTGAAGGGGATCGATGCCATTGTCGGCTATGCGGATCGCAATCCGGAACCGGTTGGCCGGCCGCTGCGGAACTCGGTTGCCCTGCTTCGCGATGGCGTGGTGCTTAGCAGGCACTACAAGACGCTGTTGCCCACCTATGACGTGTTCGATGAGAGCCGCTACTTTGAACCGGGGCCGGCGGATGGGCGGTGCAATCTGGTTCAGCTTGGGCAGGTGAAGGCGGGCCTGACGATCTGTGAGGATCTATGGAACGATGAGCGCCTGATTGGCCGGCGGTTGTACCACCAGAACCCGCTGACGAAGCTGCAGTCGTGTGGAGCGCAGGTGCTGGTGAATACCAGTGCGTCGCCGTTTGTGGTTGCCAAACACGATTTCCGCATCCAGTTGTTCGCATCTCAGGTCAGGCAGGTGGGCGTGCCGCTGATCTATGTGAATCAGGTTGGCGGCAATGATGAATTGGTATTTGATGGCAACAGTCTGGTGATGGATGGCAGTGGCAAGGTAGTGGGGCAGGCGCGCGATTTTGAGGAGGATCTGCTGGTCGTCGATGTCGGTGAGGATGCAGTGACCCAGGGCGGCCGGGTCGAACACCATAGCCGTGATGTCGAGTCGATTTATCGGGCGCTGGTGCTGGGGCTGCGGGATTACGTGCGCAAGTGCGGCTTCAAGAAAGTGGTGCTGGGTTTGTCGGGAGGGATCGACTCAGCGCTGGTGTGCGCCCTGGCGGCCGCGGCACTGGGACCGGAGAACGTCACGGGTGTGGCGATGCCATCGCGGTTCAGTTCGGATCACTCGATTGCAGACGCGAAACAGCTTGCGGCGAATCTGGGGGTGAGGTTCCAGATTGTGCCGATTGAACCAGCGCATATCGCCTATGAGCACATGCTGGCGGCAGCCTTTGCGGGGATGAAGCCAGACCTGACCGAGGAGAATGTTCAGGCACGCATCCGCGGGGCAACGCTGATGGCGTTCTCGAACAAGTTTGGCTCGCTGCTGCTCACAACCGGCAACAAGAGCGAGATTGCCACCGGGTATTGCACACTCTATGGAGACATGTGCGGCGGTTTGGCGGTGATCAGCGATGTGCCAAAGATGGTGGTATATCAGCTCGCGGAATTCGTCAATCAGAAGGCTGGGCACGATCTGATCCCGCGAAACAGCATTACGAAGCCCCCATCGGCTGAGCTGCGGCCGAACCAGACGGACCAGGATTCGCTGCCGCCGTACGATGTGCTGGATGCGATCCTCTTCCGATATGTGGAGGAGGAGAAGGGTGCTCCACAGATCATTGCCGACGGCTTCGACCCCGCTACCGTGATGCGGGTGATTCGCCTGATCGACCTGAGCGAGTACAAGCGGAGGCAGGCAGCGCCAGGGATCAAGGTAACCAGCCGGGCATTCGGGTTTGGCAGACGGATGCCGATTGCGCAGAACTACCGGCAGCCGGTGCCCAGCGTCGGGCAGACTGTGGATGCGCTGGCTGAGCTTTTGAAGAACTGAGCTCTGGGCAAAGCATGGGAAATGGGGTTGATTCTGGCTCTTTGCGCGAGGAATATGTGCTGAAGGTGAACCATGCTCAAGAGCAGTGACATCCAGATCCGTGATCCGTTTGTTGTGCCGGTGGCGGCCGAGAATGCATACTATCTGTTCGGAACGACGGATGTGAACTGCTGGGCGGGTCACGATGATCCGGTTCGTCATGGTTTTGACTGTTATCGCACGGTCGATCTGGAGAACTTTGAGGGGCCGTTCCCGGCGTTTCGCCCGGACGGACAGTTCTGGGGAACGCAGAATTTCTGGGCCCCGGAGGTGCACCGTTATGGAAACCGGTGGTACATGCTGGCTTCATTCAAGGCGCCGGGCGCGTGTCGGGGAACGCAGATCCTGGCGGCCGACCAGATCAGTGGCCCATATCGGCCGCACAGCTTTGGGCCGGTGACCCCGCGTACCTGGGAGTGCCTGGATGGCACGTTGTTTATCGACGAGAAGGATGATCCGTGGCTGGTGTTCTGCCATGAATGGGTGCAGACCCGGATCGGCACGATTGATGCGGTTCGGCTTGCCCGCGACATGCGACGGCCGGTGGGCGATGCCGTGACGCTCTTCTCGGCCAGAGATGCCAGGTGGATCACAGACCGGATGCAGAGGAAAGAGATGGTGACCGATGGACCGTTCCTGTATCGGGGCCGTAATGGCATGCTGATGCTGCTTTGGTCCAGTTTCGTATCGATCGGCTACGCCATAGCGGCGGCTCGCTCGGGGAGCGGCAAGCTGATCGGCCCATGGTATCACGATAGCCCGCCGATCTTTGCCAGCGATGGAGGTCATGGAATGATCTTCAAGAATCTCGCCGGGCGGCTGATGCTGAGCATTCATTCGCCCAACAAGACGCCGCTGGAACGGCCACTGTTCATCCCGCTGCGTGAACTGGATGGGCAGTTGGTCAAGGCGTAGGCCTAACGAGGGTAGCGATGGACTCGCTGGAGCGGATGATCCAGGAGCAGATCGAGGCACGCGGGGTGCGTACGCCGGCTGTGCTGGAGGCGATCCGCAAGGTGCCCCGCGACAGGTTTGTGCCCCCCGAACTGCGGACCGAGGCCTATGAGGATTGGCCCTTGCCGATTGGATGCGGGCAGACGATCAGCCAGCCGTATATGGTGGCGGTGATGACCGAAGCGGTCCTGCCTACAGGCGCCCGAAGCATTCTGGAGATCGGCACGGGCAGCGGCTACCAGACGGCAATCCTCGCCAAACTGATCCCGCAGGTCTATACCATCGAGCGATTGCCAGAACTGCTCCATGGCGCGCAGCGAACGCTGATCGAACTTGAGATCAACAATGTGCACTTCAAGACTGGCGATGGCACCCTGGGTTGGCAGACACATGCGCCGTTTGACCGTATCCTGATAGCGGCGGCGGCGCCTGGGCTGCCGCGGAAGCTTTTATTGGGGCAACTTAGCGAAGACGGTGTTGCCGTCGTTCCGGTATCCGATGATGCGGTGGGTGGCTGGCAGACGCTCTATCGAGTGCGGAAGGTGAACGGCGAACTGCAGAGAGAGGATCTTGGCGGTTGCCGCTTTGTTCCCTTGATCGGCGAAGAGGGCTATCAGAGCGGTGATGCGAGACGATCTGAAGGGCGGTGACCGGCCACTATTCTTGTGCATGGAGCTTGTCCGGGACAGACCCCATCGGTAAAGATGGAGGTTATGGAAACGCCGGTGATTCCGCGCAGGACGGAGAAGCGCTGGCACTATGCGCCCAACGTGATTGCGCTGGGATGGGTAAGCTTTCTCACCGACATGGCGTCGGAGATGCTTTACCCGATCATCCCGCTGTTTCTGACTACCACGTTGGGTGCAAGTCCGGCCATCGTGGGGCTGATCGATGGGATCGCCGAGGGCATCAGTACACTGCTTCGCTGGTTTGCCGGTGCGATTTCCGATCACTACCGCCGGCGCAAGCCATTCATCTTCGCGGGGTATACGCTATCGGCGTTGAGCAAGCCGGTAATGGGAATGGCTGCACTGGCCATAGGCTGGCCGCTGTTTCTGGTTGCACGAATCGTCGATCGAGTAGGCAAGTCGATCCGTACTGCGCCGCGTGATGCACTGATTGCGGATTCCACTCCTGTGGAGCACCGCGGCGCGGCATTCGGGCTGCATCGCGCGATGGACACGGCCGGAGCAGTGGCCGGGCCGGCAGTTGCGCTTCTGGTGCTATGGAGCTGGCCGGATGTGCCGCTGCATTACCTGTTCTTCCTGGCATTGTTGCCGGGACTGGGCAGCAGCCTGCTGACACTGGTGATGATCCGAGATGTGCCGGCGGAGAAGCTGAGCAGTGGCCCGCGCCCGGCCATCTGGCGGCGCTACCCGGCCGCCTTCTGGCGGGTGCTGACGGTGATCGGCATTTTCTCGCTGGCCAACAGCAGTGACTCGTTTCTGGTGCTGCGGAGCAAAGACGATGGTTTGTCGTTCGTGCAGATCGTCCTGGCGTTCATGCTGTACAACCTGGTGTATGCGTTACTGTCGTCGCCGATGGGCAGGCTGTCGGATCGAGTTGGCCGTCGACCGGTGATCGCAGGTGGATGGCTGCTCTACGCGGGGGTGTATGCAGGCTTCGCCATCCTGCGGACTCCGCTGGCGCCGTGGGTGCTCTGGAGTTTGTATGGTGCGTATCAGGCGATGAGCGAGGGTGTGAGCAAGGCGCTGATTGGCGACACGGTCTGCGCGCAGGATCGCGCTGGCGCGATCGGCTTGACCTATACCATCGCGGGGCTGGCGCAGTTCGTTGCCAGTGTCGTGGCGGGGAGCACATGGGGCGTCCACCTCGGCGGGTGGCATCTGCCGTTTGTGCTGGGATCGGGACTGGCTTTTATTGCAGTCGGGGCGCTGATGTTGATGGTTCCGCTGAGGCATTCAACGCAGCACGTATAATCGGGGCTATTCGTCGAGCTTCAGTTGGTGGCGGGCCATGCGGTAGTAGGGGCCTTTGTTGGCGATGAGTTGGGAGTGGGTGCCGGACTCGATCACTTTGCCAGCTTCCATGACGTAGATGCAGTCGCAGTCGGCGACGGTGGAGAGGCGGTGGCTGACGATGATGATGGTGCGCTGGCCCTTGAGGGAGCGGAGGGTCTCGATGACGAACTGCTCGTGCTCGGCGTCGAGGGCGCTGGTGGGTTCGTCCATGACAATGATCGGGGCTTCGGTCAGCAGGGCACGGGCGATGGCGATGCGCTGGCGCTGGCCGCCCGAAAGGTTAGTGCCGCCTTCGGCGATCAGCGTCTCATAGCGGTCGGCCATCTTATCGATGAAGGTGTCGGCTCCGGCCATCTCGGCAGCTTTGCGGATCTGGACGGGTGTGGCTTTGGGCAGGCCATAGGCGATGTTTTCGGCGATACTGGTGGGGAGCATGACGCTCTCCTGCTGCACCACGGCGATGTGGGCGCGAAGGCTTTTGAGGCGGATGTTCCGCAGATCGTAATCGTCGAGGCGAAGTGCGCCGCCGGTGGGGTCGTAGAAACGGGGGAAAAGGTTCAACAGTGTTGTTTTGCCGACGCCTGATGAGCCGACAAATGCAATCATCTGGCCAGGTTTGACTTGGACGGTGAGATCCTGCAGGACGCTGGCGCCCTGGTTGTAGGTAAAGGCGACGTGGTCCATGGTGAGCATCCGCGGCTGGCGGGGCAGATCGACGGCATCGGGAGCATCCTTGATGAGTTCTTCCCGGTCGAGGACCTCAAAGACACGATCGACGCCGGCCATGGCGGTGATCATGCTCGAGCCGCTGGATGAGAGTTTGGAAAGCGGATCGTAGAGGTCGGCGATATAGGCGAGGAAGATAGTCAATGAACCGATGGTCAGGACTTTCTGTGTGACGAGGTAGCCTCCATAGCCGAAGACGACGCTGGCGCCGATGGCGAAAGTAGAGCCCAGAAGAAACCAGTAGAAGACCTCGTGCCAGTGCAGGCGGTAATAGGCTTTGATGCTGCTGCGGACGGTGGTGCTGAAATGGCGGTATTCATCGGCCTCGCGGCCGAACGCCTGCACCAGGCCGATGGCCGACATAGACCGCTGCAGGACGGTGTAAAAGCCGGAGTCTTTCTCTTTTGCGTCGGTGGAGCGGCTTTTGAGGATTGTTCCATAGTAGCGGAGGACCACGAGCAGGGGAGGAACGACACACAGCGAGAGCAGTGTGAGTTTCCAGTTGAAGGTGAAAGCGATGGCGGCCATGAGGATGAGTTTGCAGCCGCTGACCAGGATAGCCACCAAGACGTTGAGGACGCCTTGAAAGCCGTAGGTATCCCAGGCAACGCGGTAGATCGCGTCGCCCTGAGGTTGCGAGCGGTGATAACCGATGGACAGGGCCTGAAGCTTGCGGAACAGATCGCAGCGGACCCGCATCATGCCATGCAGACCGATGCGGATGCTGACAATGCTTTGCCAGGTGCGCAGGGCTTCAGAGCCGAAGCGGATGGCGAGCATCATGCCGGCGAGCAGTACAACACGGGCGACTTCGGTGCCCTCGCCCTTGGGGGTGATATTGTAGAACAGAAGGTATAGCCACTGGTCTTGTTTCTGGCCGGAGGCGATGTCGATCAGGATGGCAAGCGGATAACCCCAGAGAAGCCCCAATAGAACCGAAAGCCCGATGAGGGCCAGCGACAGGAGGATCTGCCACCAGTCCTCTTTGAAGTAGTGCAGGATGCGGGCGTACTTAGTCATGGTTTTTGAGACAGAGCCTCAGCGGCCGGAGCGGCGTTCTTCTGGGCCAGGTCCTCGCCGGCCGTTACGCTGGAGGATGCTGAACTGGGAACCGGAACCAGGCCGTTCTTGGATGCCGCCCGATCGATTACGGCCATGACCGGACCAACGATGCGGGAGTGGCTGCGCAGGTAGACCATAATCGGCAGGAAAGGCAACAACACGGCCGGACGGGAGAACGGCCAGACGTAGGCCAGGAGCAGAACCATGGACAGCGAGCAACTGACGACCAGCAACTTGGCCAGTGTGCTCATGACGATGTCAACCTTCACACGCGTCAGTACACCTTTAGCGTGCAGTTCACTTGCGGTGAGGATGCGCACGGTGGCATAGCGGCTGAGATACAGTTCAAGATCCCAGGGCGACCAGCCGCTATCGACGCGCATGCGCCAACCCAGCGGGCGCACTTCATTGCTGATCTGTTCGATGAGGGTCATGCGGTCGGCCCACTTGCCCTTTTCATAGTGGAACCAGTAGCGCAGGACATGGCGGTCATTGGGATCGAGTGGCAAGTTGCGGGGCACGTTCAGCACCGCCACCCGCTTGCCCAGGGCCCGGGCCTTGAGCATGAACGAGTAGCGTGCCCAGCCGCGCACGATGGGCTGGCGAAAATGCAGCCAGGCAATGAGCAGCCGCGACAGCGGATGCGGGTGACGCGGCATGGGCGATTGGGCGGCGGCGATGGCCGAGAGGCAGACGGGAATCGCAAACATCACCAGCGCTGCGAACAGGAGGGAATCCTTTATCAGCACCAGCAAGGCTTTGCCGAGAATGGTGCGGTTGCCATCGAAGACTTCGGTTGGGATGAATGCCAGGCCGAGAATCGCGACGAATAGTGTCAGCCAGTGCCACTCGATGCTCATGAGCATCGCGGCGACAACGCTGGCGGGGCGACGATAGATGGTCTGGAAGAGGCCGGTGCCAAAGACGCCGTGGTAGATGACATCCTGGCCGATATGCACACCCAGATTGCCGCCGTAGATCTTCCCTTTCCAATGGCTGGCCCCGAAGGCATTAAACTTGTCGGGATGCTTGTAGTTGAGCATGGCCTCGGCCTCACCATAGCCACGCTGCTGGCGAAGGTATGCATCGATACTGTTGCGGCGGTAATGCCACACCTGCGCGGCGGGGGCGAAGCCGATCGAGTAGTCGCGATTCTGCAGGCGCCAGATGAAATCCACATCATCGCCGGCCTTGCGGAACTGCGAGTCGAAGCCGCCGATCTCCTTGGCGGCCCAAGTGTAGAAGGCCATGTTGCAGCCGGGGACGTGCTCGGCAGTGCGATCATCGAGCATGACATGGGTCGGCCCGCCGGGTGAGAGGCCCACGCAGTCGGCGACCCAGCTTCCCTCATCGGGGATCAGGTTGGGGCCGCCGACGCCGGTGTGTCGTGAGCGGGCCATGTTCAAGCCGAGGTAATAGAGCCAGTCTTCATCGGCTTCGCAGTCAGAGTCGGTGTAGGCGATGATCTCGCCCCTGGCGGCGTTCATGCCGACATTGCGTGCGAAAGAAAGGCCCTTGTTCTCCTGTGTGATCACGCGGAGCGGCTCCCAGCCCTCAAATTGCTTGAGGATCGCCTGAGTGTTGTCCTTCGAACCATCGTCCACAAACACGATCTCAAAACTGGGGTAGCGCAAGTGCTGCATGGAACGAAGGCAGGATTCGACCGTGGAAGCACCGTTGTAGGAGCAGATGATGACGCTGATCATCGGCAACACTTCGTCGGCCGTCTGCGGGACACGGGCGAAAATGCGTTGGAGGGCCGCACACGCCGGCTTGGGGGAGCGATCGCGGCGGGTAATGCCGAAAGCCCAGTCCTCGATCTGGTAACCGCCGGTGAACCAGTCATCGGTGTAACTGAAGATGAAGGTGCCTACGAGTCCTTCATCAAAGACAGCGCGGATGTGCTTTTCGAGAATCTCCGCCTGTTTGTCTTCGGAGTGTTCCCTGAGCGTATCGATGCCGTACTCGCCAAGCATCAGCGGCTTGTCCTGGGCGATGCTCTGCAGGCGAGCCAGGTAGTTGCGCAGGACGCGGTCTTCGTGAAGGTAGACATTGAAGCAGACAAAGTCGGTGTTCTGCGGATTGAGAAATTCGGTTGAGGGGTAATTGGCGAAGGTGACCAGGCACTCGGGGGCTTCGGCACGGACGATGTCAATCAACTCGTCAATGAACTCCTCGACGGCGCGGTGGCCCATGAAACGAACAACTTCCGAGGGCACTTCATTGACAACACTAATGGCGAAGGTGGCGGGATGGTTGCCGCACTGCCGGGCGGCTTCGAGGACGGCTTTGCGGGCGGTTTCTTCGGCGGCCGCATCTTTGATGAAAGTGACGTACTTGGGCCAGGGGACGTCGACGAATATCTTGACGCCGACTTCCTCTGCCATGTCCAGCAGCCACGTCGGCGGGAGGTGGTAGACGCGGATGCAGTTGCAGCCGATCGAGAGCATGTGCTGGAAATCGCGCCGGACCTGGTCGGGATCGGGGAGATATTCACCGTTGGCGTTGGGAGCAAAAGGGCCGTAGGTGACGCCCTTGACATGGAACTTGGCGGTTCCGAGGCGAAAGAACTTGCCATCACGCCAAACGCGGCTGGTCGACACCTCGGCGCGGCGGGACCGGCCGGGGGCGAAGGTCTTCGATTGGTATTCGAGCGTGACGGGGTTGGCCGACGCGTTGGAATCACCTGCTGGTTGGGTTCTTGCTGCAGACATAGACAAAGGACGGCATTCTAGGGTCTGGTGGCCGATCATGCACGCGGTGCGGCGGCAGGGGCGGATTAGGGCGTGAAGTCAGACGCACGGAAGTCAGGAGTCAGGTGGACGGGAGCCAGGAGACAAGAGGGGGCGGGGCGGTTGTGGATAAGTGAGCAGGTGCGCAGGTTCTGGGCGGGATACCCCCAGCGCGATATGTCCTTGGAGAACAGGGAGTTAGGAGCAGATCGGGGGAGGAGGTGCGCAAGTTCGGCGGGATTGTGGATAAGTCCCGGGAGAAGAGCCCCGATGTCGGGAGGGACGAAGGGTGAGACCGAAGATGCTCAGGATGGGCGGAGGAAGTCAGGGGTCAAGAATTAGAGGTCAGAAGACAGCAGTAAACAGGAAGGTGCTCAAGTTCGTGGGCGCAGTCGGACGAGCATCTGTAATCTGACTTACGGAACTGACAAAGGTGCTCACGATCGGTGCGCATCTTCAGGCGTTGGCTATTTTCCCGACAGCAGTCGGGGTATTCGGTTGTCAAAGAACGTGGCCCAGTGCGGCCAGGAGGGATGAAAAAGGTGTCCCTCTACCCTATAGGGGTGACTGGCAAGAGTTGATAAAGGGAGATTGAGGATTGGCAAGGGTTTATGCGCGGCGAGAAAAATTCGCAGATTGTTAGGAGGACCGTGGCATGGGGATTGCTGAAGGCGATTGCACCGCAGGCGGCATCGGCGTTGTACTCCAAAGCAACTCTGGCGGGCAGAGGCGGCGCGACAGCACGCTACAAGCCTGCCCCACGAAGCTCTGCGCCGGTACCCATGCGGTCATCTGTAAAGAAGATCCAGCACGCCGCTATGCATGAACAGCAGTGACCAGAGCATCGTCAGAAACATCGCCACCGGGGCGAGGATGGCGGCGAACAGGACCGCCAGCCATGGTCGCCAGCCAAGGACCGCCCGAGCGAAGATCAGGCTGACGATGAAAGTGGGAATGATCGCACGTATCAGCCACACCTTGTCGGTCCAGACATCCGTCAGCGATTCCGGCCACATCGCAAAGATCGTGCTCGGCTCGGGCACTACGTTTGGCACCGCAAACGACACGCCAACGAGATAACCCACTTCGAGGATGGCAATCCAAGGCGAAAACAGCATCAATCGACGCAGCAAACCACCATGGTCGTCGCTGCGGCGGCGGTGGAAGACCAGCGCAAGAACCACAAAGAGCAGCCACAAGTGCAGGATTGACCACGCTTCCCAGCCGCAATTGATCTTCCAGACTACCCAGCGGACAGCCGCTCTCTGGAAAACGCCAAAGCGGTCGGCGAAGATCATCTTAGGATCGCCGGCGATCCCGCCAGCGATCTGAATGCCCGCCTCCTTTATCAGCGGCCAGAGAACGATGATCGCGCATGTGCAAACCATCGCGAAGATCAATGCGCCTCCGGCTGTCACTTGCGCCGGACCACGGCACAGGTCGGCCGTTCGCACCGGATGCAGCATGCTCCTGGCCAGTCCCTGGAAGAACTGGAGCGGCTGATGCCCCCTCGACCAAGGCGTGGCAGTGCGACTCGGGCGATATTGCGATAGATCAGCCGCCAGCGGCTGCCCGCATTCTGGACATCGTGCCAGCGCGTTGAGCCCGATGAGCAGATAACCGCACTGCGGACACGCCGGTGCATCCGGTTCGGCAGTGGGTTGGGTGTTTGTTGCGTCCATTCAGCCTCGACGCAATGTACCACTCATTCCTGCACGAACAAGGGAAAGACGGGCTATCAGGGGTCAGCGGGCGCTGATTTGGGCAGACTGCAGCCAGGCATCGTCGGTGGCAGTGAAGGTGATGTGCTCACGCGGGATGCGGGCGACGTCGAACTGCTCAAGCATGGCGTTGAGCGCGATGTGCTGGACGCTGCCCACGCCGCACCAGCGGGCGAGAAGGGCGAGTACGCGGGACGCGGGAACGCCGCGGTCGCGGTAGTGGGAGAGGCGGGTGTCGCCGTGGCGCTTGGCGAGACGGCGGCCGTCTTCGCCCACGATCAGGGGAAGGTGCCAGTAGCGGGGCGTTTGGCCGGCCATGCCCAGGGCCTGGTACAGCAGCATTTGGCGAGGGGTGGAATCGAGGAGGTCGTCACCGCGAACGATGTCGGTAATGCCGGCGTCGGCGTCATCGATGACTACAGCAAGCTGGTAGGCGGGGGTGCCATCAGCTTTGGCAATGACAAAGTCGCCGAGCTGGCGGGCAGGATTGATGGTGACTTCGCCGCGGAAGACATCGGTGAAGATGAGGTCCTTGTCGGGAACGGCGAACCGTATGGCAGGCGGGCGCTCGGCGGAGGCGGTGGCGGCTTCTATGGAGGAAAACCGGCCACGGCAGGTGCCAGGATAGACCGCAGCACCATCCTCGGCATGCGGGGCGGAGGCGGCGAGCTCGATCTCCTTGCGGGTGCAGATGCAGGGGTAGGCGTGGCCTGTGGCGAGCAGGCGGTGGGTTGCCTGCTGATATAGGGGGAGGCGCTTCGTCTGATAGATGGGGCCATCATCCCAATCGAGGCCAAGCCAGCGGAGATCTTCGATGGCCTGCTGGTCAGCACCGGATTTGATTCGGGGCCCGTCGATATCTTCGATGCGTAGAACGATCTTCCAGTTGTTCTGGCGGGCGAGGAGCCAGTTGATCAGGAAGGTGCGTGCATTGCCCAAATGCAGAGCGCCAGTGGGAGAGGGTGCCAGGCGAGTGATACGCATGTTTCTAGGGCGATTCTCAACTTTTGCGGGGCTAGGGCAAGGCACCCCCAATCCGCAAAGCGGTAGGGCGTGGCCATCTCTTTTGAGGCAAAGTAATAGTGGAAGCGCCGACGGCAGAGCGCTACGGCGTTTTGACATGCCGATCTCCGCGCGTGAGGATGTTTGACATGAATCGCCGGAAGCGATTGCTGCGAATCATGCAGTCACCCACGAACGTCCGCTTTGGTGACATGACGGATCTGCTTGGCAGGTTTGGCTTCGTACAAAAACGGACCTCCGGAAGCCATCATATATTCCAGCATTCGGATATCCCTGAGTCGCTGAACATGCAAGAGGTCGATGGGCAGGCCAAACCGTATCAGATTAGGCAGTTTCTCCGGATCGTCGAGCGGTATAATCTAGAGATGAAGGACTAGACCAGTGAAGAGCGACTATCATATCAACATTTTCTATAGCGCCGAAGACGAGGGATACATCGCCGACATTCCGGATCTGGATGCCTGCTCGGCCTTCGGCCGAACGCCTGATGAGGCATTGCGTGAAGTTCAAATCGCGAAGCTGGCATGGATTGCAGCAGCGCGCGAAGGGGGCAAGCCCATACCCAAGCCACGGTACCGTCCGGCTATCTATCAGGCTGCCGGCTGAGTCCGCGGGGCGCTGCTACGTGCTAATGGGTCGCCGAGAGCTGGCCACCTTCCACATCCACGGCGTGGCGGGCATTGCGCTCGTCGTGGACGACGTCGCCATCGTGGAGACGGATTACACGGTGGCAGCGGTGGGCGACGGATGGGTCATGGGTGACAATGATGATTGTCTTGCCATCTTCCACCAACTCATCGAAGAGGGTGAGGATCTGCTGGCCAGTCTTGGAGTCCAGGGCGCCGGTGGGCTCATCGGCCATGATGATCAGCGGGTTGTTCATCATCGCCCGGCCGATGCAGACGCGCTGCTGCTGGCCGCCGGAAAGCTGCATGGGGCGATGATCGAGGCGTTCGCTCAAGCCCACCCGCTCGGCCATTTCGGCGGCTCTGCGGCGGCGCTCGTGCGGCGGGATCTTCAGGTAGAACTGCGGCACTTCCAGGTTTCCCAGCACGGTGAGTTGCTGGATGAGGTTGAAGTTCTGGAAGATAAAACCGATCTGGCGCGAGCGAATCTCGGAGAGGACATCATCTGGCAACTGGCTCACATCCCGTCCGCCCAGGATGTATTCGCCGGTAGTGGGCTGGTCGAGGCAGCCGAGGATGTTCATCAGGGTGCTCTTGCCGGAGCCTGATGCGCCCATGATGGCGGTGTACTCACCCTCCACGAAATCGAGATTGATGGAACGAAGGGCCGCCACCTCGACATCCGTGCCGGGCTTGCGATAGATCTTTGAGAGGTTCTTGACGGATGCAACCAGTGCCATGTTTTACCGCAGTACGTAATACGTGATACGTAGAACACAAACGCGCGGCTGCGTAATACGTATCACGTACCACATTCCACGCAGCCGCTACTTTTCGTCGATGGTGACGCTGATCAGCTTGTCGCCTTGCTTAATGGCGTCGACGACTTCCAATCCCTGTAATACCTTGCCGAAGACGGTATGTTTACCATCAAGCCAGGGGGTCGCCACGTGAGTGATGAAGAACTGGCTGCCGTTGGTGTTTGGGCCGGCGTTGGCCATGGAGAGAACGCCGCGCTCGTGATGGTTGGGATTGCCGCGGGTCTCGTCGTTGAATTTGTAGCCCGGGCCGCCGCGGCCGGTGCCTTCGGGGTCACCACCCTGGACCATGAAATCGGCGATCACGCGATGAAAGGTGGTCCCATCATAGAACTTGTCGCGGGCCAGGAAGACAAGGTTGTTGACGGTGTGTGGGGCATCTTTAGTGAAAAGCTCCACGACGATATCGCCGCGGCTGGTCTTGAATGTGGCCTGGTAGGCTTTGGATTTGTCGATGGTCATGGCCGGTGCGGTCGGATACTGCTTGGACATTACGGATCTCCTTATTCATGTCTGGTTCAAGATGGTCTTACATTCGTTTGGGCGATTGTACGAGAGAACGCAGGGCTGTGGCAAAGGCGTCGAGCAAGTTCGTTGCACTATTGCCGGTCTGGCCGCGGTTGGCACAGAGGATAATGTCCATCGTATCCCCCAGGGTGGAGGTGCTTATGGAGAGCGGCACGGCCGGGCTGGGCGAAGCCAGGCGGACATAACTGCGGATAGGGTTGGGAAAGTGCAGCGCCATCCAGGTCTTGTTGTGATTCACATTGGCGAGGCTGGCGGCGATAGGAGCTTTGGCGCGATGGAAGGCCAGCAGTTTTCCGGGTCCTTGTCGCGCCGCCCACCAGGCGATGACCCGCGGAAGCAGCAGCATCTGCGCGAGACGATCGGGATCTTTCAGGGCTCGGGTCTGCCTGGCAATCTCCTGAGCGAGGTCAAGCTTGCTTGAGCAGGGAAGCTTGCACAGGACCGGCCAATAAGCCAGCAACGAGCCGTAAGTCTCGTACAGATCGCCGGCGCCGAGGTAGGGACGGAGGTCTATGCTGGTGGTGATGGCAAGGGTCATGGGCCCCGAATGGGGCAGTTTTGCATGCAATGCGGTGGCGAGGGCGGCCATGAGCAGATCGCTCAGCGTGCAACCTTCAGCCTGTGTCACCATCAGAAGGCCATCGAGCTCAGCGGGCTCCAGGCGCAGCATCCGCAGGTCGATGTGATTGTCATCAGCGGTTTTGGTACTTGGGAAGGTGGTGAGTTGGTCGGCATTGCGAATCCAGCCGTATGCGTCGAGGGCGCCGCGCAGGGCGCGGGAAGGCGATGATCCGATGCGCAGTCCCGCCGCGAAACGCAGCCGCGGCAGATCGACCAGTTTGCGCCGGGCTTTGGCCGGGGCAAACATGCGCAGGAACCATTCGCGCATGAGCAGGCGGATTGACACGCTGTCTGCAACCCATTGCTGGTAGATCAGGACGAGGTAACACTGCTGGTCGCCTTGCAGGGCACATGGGCGGTAAGGCATCGCGGGGGAAGCGGGAAATGGGCGGTTGAGTTGTTCCTGGAGGAAAGTCTCAATGGCAGGGGCGGTGGCGTGGTGGCTGACCAGCGGCTCGGGAGGATCGCCCGACCAGATCTCGTGGGAATAGCCGCCCAGTTCATCATCAACGTGGACGCGCCCCAGGCCCAGGTCGCGGAGTGTCGATTGCCAGGCAGCCTCGATGGTTTCCGGGTCCAGCACACCTTCGACAAGAAGGGCATGTGCTGAGTTCTGCGGACAGACCATCTCCCACTGGCGGGTCACTTTCTGAAACGGGCTGAACGGAAGTTGCGGCACAGGCAAACCATGATAGCAGGTAAGGAAATCGACAGCGATGGCTGACACCTAAAGTATCACACGCCTTCACGGCTGCGGCGCAGCAGTTCTGGAGTCGAGCATTCGCGGGCGACCTTGTAGCCCTTAAGCGGAAGGATGTGCTCATGGACCGCGTCGATAATGTCTGAAGCCATCGGGAAGAAGGCATCTTCAACTTCGTCGGCCGGGGTGATCCAGTTGCGGCTGCCGACGACGACCGGCGGGGCGTCGAGTTCGTCGAAGGCGAATTGGCTGATTCTCGATGCCATGGTGTGAAGGAAGCTGCCACGCTCGCAAGCATCAGATGCCAGCAGGATCTTCCGGGTCTTCTTTATGCTTTCGATGACCTTGTCGTAGTTGAAAGGAACGATCGAGCGGGCGTCGATGACTTCGCAGGAGAGGCCGTATTCCGATTCGAGCTTCGTGGCGGCTTCAAGAGCGCGATAAAGCGTGGCGCCGACAGTCAGGATGGTGAGATCCTTGCCGGCCTTCTTGATGTCGGGTTCGCCGAAGGGAACTTCATAGAAGCCGGTGGGCACACCGCCGGCAACAAAGTGCTCGGGCTCATCATAGATGCGCTGGCTCTCGAAGAAGATGACGGGATCGGTGCCAGTCAGGGCGGCGTTCATCAGGCCTTTGGCATCGTACGGGGTGGCCGGGAAAGCGATCTTCAGGCCCGGAATGTGGGCGACGATGCTGGTCCAGTCCTGTGAGTGCTGGGCGCCATATTTTGCGCCCACTGAGACGCGCAGAGTCAGCGGCATCTTTAATAGTCCGCCGGACATGCTCTGCCACTTGCTCATCTGGTTGAAAATCTCATCGCCCGAGCGGCCCATGAAATCGCAGTACATCAGTTCGGCGATGACGCGGCCGCCTTCCAGGGCATACCCGACCGCCGTGCCGACGATCGCACCTTCGGAGATCGGTGAGTTGAAGAGGCGGTGGTAGGGTAGTGCCTCGGTCAGGCCGCGATAGACAGCGAATGCACCGCCCCAGTCACGGTTTTCCTCGCCATAGGCGACGAGGGTGGGGTCGATGTAAAAGCGGTCGAGAATGGCTTCAAAGAGGGCATCGCGGATGCCGATGCACTTGGCCTTGGGAAGCTTTGCGCCGTTGGCATCAACGCCAGAGCGGCTGCGCCCGGCAAGCTGCTTTACGCGCGGGTTCTCTTCCTTGCTGATCAGCACTTCGGGCTGGCGCGAGGTGTCGAAGCTCTCCAACTTCTGATTTGAGAACATCACCTTTTCGATCATGCATCCGGTGTTCTTATAGTTCGAGCGCGGCGAGATCTGCATATCGATGGCCTTCTTGTAGGCCTTGAGGATGCTTCCCTCGATCTTCTGGCGCAGCAGGTCAATGTCGGCCTGCTTGCAGACCGCAGCGCTGACCAATTGATCGCTGAAGGCAATGAGCGAGTCCTGCTGTTGCCACATTTCGATTTCGCTCTTCTCGCGGTAGCTGGAGGCATCGGAAGGTGAGTGGCCGGAAAAGCGGTAGGTGACCGTATCGAGCAGAACCGGGCCGCGCCCTTCGGTGATTATCTGGCGTTTCCGCTTGATCGCGTCGATGACGGCCAGGGGGTTGTAGCCATCCACGCGCTCGGCGTGCATCTGTTCGGGGTTCACGCCAGCGCCAAGGCGTGCGAGGGCCTTGAAGCCCATGGTTTCGCCGACGGGTTGGCCGCCCATGCCATAAAAGTTGTTAACGAAGTTCAGGATGAGTGGCAGACCGCCTTTGTGATCCTTGTCCCAGAGTTCCTTGAACTGGTCCATCGTGGCGAAGCAGATTGCCTCCCATACCGGACCGCAGCCGGCCGAGGCGTCGCCGATATTGCAGATGACCAGGCCGGGCTTGTGGTTGACCTTCTTGAAGAGGGCGGCACCGACAGAGATATCGGCCGACCCTCCGACGATGGCGTTGTTGGGCATCACGCCGAAGGGCGGGAAGAAGGCGTGCATGGAACCGCCCAGGCCACGGTTGATACCAAAGTCCTTGGCGAAGATCTCGGCCAGTGCGCCGTAAATGAGAAAGTCGATCGCCAGATCCTTCACACTGCCGCCCTGGGCATCTTTCTCAACGACCTTGAGCGTCTGGCCGCCAAAGTAGTTCTGCATGATGCCCATTAACGTGGCATCATCGAGCTTGGCGATGGTGGAGAGACCCTTGGCGAGAATCTCGCCGTGCGAGCGATGCGATCCGAAGATGTGATCGTCGGCATTAAGGAGGAACGACTGGCCGACGGCTGACGCTTCCTGTCCGGTCGAAAGATGAGCCGGGCCGCGGTGGTTGTACTCGATGCCCATGTAGTTGCCGCGGCGCTTGACCTCGTTGAGCATCGTCTCAAAGGCGCGGATCACCATCATGTCACGTTGGATGCGCAGCAGGTCATCCTTGCTGAAAGCGCCCGATGCGAGTTCATCGGCTACGGTCCTGCTGTACTGGTTCATCGGGATCGGCGAGAAAGTGATCTGGCCTTTTGCTCGGCAATCCTTCGGCGTAATCATCTGGCTCTTAGGCATTTCTAGCTCCAAATTCCTGTGTCTCAAGCTGCGGCAGAACGACGGAGATGCCGCGCGTCTCAAAGAAGGTCATCCAGTGTTCATCGGGTCTTGTTTCGGTGACGACGCGGCTGATTCGGTCCCAGTCGACGATCTTGAAAAGAGAGGCGGTGGCGAACTTGGTGGCGTCGGCGACGAGAATCGTTTCGCGGCTGTTGAGGACCGCAAGGCGGTTGAGATGAGCGGATTCCAGATCGGAGGCGGCCGGCCCGAAGTCGGGCGATACGCCGTCCGCGCCGATGAAGCAGAGGTAGCCGCGGAGCTGTTCCAGGTTGCTGGCTGCAAGCGGGCCGACGCAATCCATTCGATCGGGGCGATATTGGCCGCCGATTAGAATCACGTTTGTGTTAGGTCCATCGAGTTCCAAGGCCAGACGCGCGGAATTGGCGATTACCGAGAGGGCACGCTTACGCTTCAGGAAGGGAACGATCTCAAAGCAAGTGGTGCCCGAATCGAGGAACACCTGGTCATTGTCGCGCACCAGGTCGGCCGCCAGCCGGCCGATGATTTGTTTCGCCTCGATGTTCCGCTGCTGTTTGGAGCGGAAGGAAAAGTCCGAAGCCCGGCGGATCGTTGCGCCGCCATAGACGAGGTCGATCTGCCCTTCATCGGCAAGCGCCTTGAGGTCCCGGCGGATGGTCGCTTCCGAAGCCTCAACTGCTTGTGCCAAGGCAACAACGGTGACGCTGCGACGGGCGAAGACCTCGTCAAGGATGCGTTGCCGGCGTTGCTGTGCGGAAGCATTCATCTTCTTGACGAATATACCAGAATGACGTACTTTAGTGCAAGTCGTGATCGACTTGTGAAGGACTCGGTGCGAAATGCGTGATATTTTAATGCCAGAGGTCGCTAAAGCTGGACCAGTCTTGACCATAAGGAAGTGGCTAAAGTCGGCGGGTCAGACTGTCTTGGCTGGAGAAGTGTTGGCGCAGGTTGAAGGCGAGCAGGGCCTTGTGGAGTTTGAGGCGGCCGCGGGTGGCGTGCTGGTTGAAGTGGTAGTGCCGGCGGGGAGGAGTGTGCCGGCCGGGACGTTGATTGGTCGCATGGATGAGGGCGAAAGGCCGAAAGTAGAGAACAGAACGCAGAAAGAGGAGGCGAAGATGGATGCGGCAGTCATTCCGGTGCTGATGCCGCAGGCGGGGAATTCGATGGAGGAGGGGACGATCGTTAAGTGGCGAGTAAAGGAAGGCGACCGGATCACCAAGGGGCAGGTGATCTTTGAGGTGGAGACGGACAAAGCCACGATGGAGGTTGAGGCGACCGATGGCGGCAGGCTGGCAAGAATACTTGTAGGCGAGGGTTCTGTGCAGAGGGTGAAGGAGCCCGTGGCGTATCTGTCGGAGGGAGAGGTGAACGTCAGTGCCGCCTCCGCGCCACAGAAAGAATGGCCACAGAAAGCACAAAAGGCACAAGAACAGACAGTGAGTTCTTCTGTGCCTTCTGTGCTTTCTGTGGCTAATTCGTCTTCAGAATCGGTGAAGGCATCTCCGGCGGCGAGGAAGATGGCGAAGGAGAAGGGGCTCGATATTGCGTCGGTTGGTGTTGGCAGTGGGCCGGGCGGACGAATTCTGTCGACAGATCTGGCGCGGGCCTCCAAAGAGCCGCCTAGAGGTGGTACTCCGGACATCGTTCGTCGGAAGATGACGAAGATGCGCAAGGCGATCGCGGCCAACCTGACGCTCAGCAAACAAACCGTCCCGCACTTCTATCTCCGCGCGACGATCAATGCCGATGCGATGATGGCTTTCTATCGGACGGAAAAGGCGAAGTATCCGTGCAGTGTGAACGATGTGGTCACGCTGGCGTGTGCCAAGGCGATCATGGTGTTCCCGGCGTTTCGGTCGAAACTGGATGGTGACGAGGTCGTCGAATATCCGGCCGCCAATATTGGTGTTGCGGTGGGAGTGAATGATGGGCTGACGGTGCCGATTCTGATCAACGCCCAGGTGATGACGTTGCAGCAGATTGGACAGAACACGAAACGCATCGCCGACAATGCCCGGGCGGGCAAGCTCGAAGGCTTTGGCCAGGGGAACTTCACGATCTCGAACCTTGGGATGTTCGGTGTCGAGGAGTTCTCAGCCATCGTGAACCCGCCGGAGCCGGCCATCCTTGCGGTTGGTGCGGTTCGCGAGGCCGTGATCGTGAAAGATGGCGCGATGAAGTCCGGAAGAGTGATGACGATGACGCTCTCGTGCGATCATCGGATCATCGACGGGTTGCTTGGTGCGAAGTTCATGGCGCGATTGAAGGAGTTGCTTGAGAATCCGGAGAGAATGCAGCAGAGCGAGCAGCTATGAGTGAGCATTATCAGATCGCGGTAATTGGCGGGGGGCCCGGCGGCTATGTTGCTGCGCTCAAGGCCGGGCAGATGGGTGCGAAGGTGGCGGTGATCGAGAAACACCACCTTGGCGGGACGTGTCTCAACTACGGCTGTGTCCCATCCAAGGCGCTGCTGGCGTCGGCCGAGCTGCTGCACCATATCCGGCATGCTGGTGAGTTGGGTGTGAATGTGGCCGGTCCGGTGACGTTGGACTGGGGCAAGGTCCAGGCGAGAAAAGACAAGGTGCTCGCAGGTTTGCGCGGGGGGATCAAAGGATTGTTGAAGGCCCGCAAGGCGGAGGTCTTTGCGGGTACTGCAACGTTGAATGGGCCGGGAAAGATTGTCGTTGAGAAGGATGGAGCGAAGACCGTGATCACCGCCGACAAGGTGATCCTGGCGGCCGGTTCCACGCCGGCGCGGATTCCCGGCTGGCCGACCGATGTGAATCTCGTCTGCACCAGCGATGAGGCGCTGCACTGGAAGGAATTGCCTAAGAGCCTGCTGATTGTCGGCGGGGGCGTCATCGGATGCGAGTTCGCGTGCATGATGCAGGCGTTCGGCGTTGAAGTAACGGTGGTGGAGATGCTGAGCAAGCTCCTGCCGAATCTGGAGGGCGCGATCGCCGATACATTGCACAAGAGTTTTGAGAAACGCGGGATCAGAATCTTCACAAATGTAAAGATTGAAGATCTCAAGGCCCAAGGTAATGGCATTTCTGCTCGGCTCTCTAATGGGCAGACGATCATTGCGAGCAAGGCATTGGTGTCTGTTGGCCGACGGCCGGCGACGGCGGAGTTGGGCTTGGAGAGTGTTGGCATCACGGCCAACCGCGGCTTTGTCCGAGTCAATGCCAGAATGGAGACCCCGGTGAAGGGGTACTATGCCATTGGCGATATGAATGGGCAGTGTCTGCTCGCACACGCGGCCAGCGCCCATGGCGTGGTGGCCGTTGAGAACGCGCTGGGTGACGGGCATGAGTTTAGCGTGCCGATTCCCAACTGCGTCTACACATTCCCGGAGGTCGGATCGGTCGGTTTGACCAGTGAAGAGGCAGCGAAGAAGGGCTTGCCGATTGCGGTAGGGCACTTTCCGCTGTCTTTTCTGGGCAAGGCCATGGCGGTCAATGACACTGAAGGCTTTGCTCGGGTGATCCGTCACCGCGAGACCGGTGAGTTGCTGGGAGTGCACATCATCGGGCACAATGCGACCGAAGTAATCGCGGCGGCCGGGACGATGCTCCACCAGAAAGCCAGCGTGAAAGATCTGGCGGAGGTGGTCTTCGCCCATCCGACGATCAGCGAATCGATCAAAGAGGCGGCAGAGGATGCGGTGTACGAAGCATTACACATGCCGCCGAGAAAGATTGCCAGGATCGCAGTGTGACCGCGCCGGCGGGCCGTTACGGAATAATCGATAATCACTATGCTTCGCAACAACTCCCACATCCACCTGCCACCGAACTTCTCGGCCTTCATCACGGTCCAGCAGGTGGTTGACCTTGCCTCTGCGCAGGATGTACGTGTTATCGGGGTGACGAACTACTACGACTATTGCGTTTACCGAGAGTTCGCCGAGGCGGCGAAGAAGGCGCGGATCTTCCCGCTCTTTGGGTTAGAGATCATCAGCCTGGTAGATGAACTGGTGAAAGCTGGTGTGAAGGTGAATGATCCCGGGAACCCCGGGCGCATGTATATCTGCGGCAAAGGCGTGACCAAGTTCGATCCGGTGCGGGGCGATGCGGCGGTAATCCTGGAGAAGATTCGTAAGGCGGACATCCAGCGGATGCGCGAGATGATCTCCAAGGCGGCCGAAGTGTTCTGCAGGGCGGGCGTGGGTTTGGGCGTCACCGAAGCCGGCATCAGGGAGATGATTGTCCGAAGGCACGGCTGTCCGGCCAACATCGTCTACATTCAGGAACGACACATCGCCCAGGCATTCCAGGAGGCGATCTTTGCCAAAGTGCTGCCCGAGAAACGTGCCGAACTGCTTACTCGGGCTTATGGCATTACCCCGAAGTCGCCCGTTGATGATGCGGTTAGGACGCAGAACGAATTCCGCTCGAATCTCCTCCGGGCTGGCAAGCCGGCTTTCGTTATTGAGTCATTTGTCAGCGATGCCGAGGCATGCAAGATGATCCTGGCGATGGGCGGCATCCCATGCTACCCCACCTTGGCCGATGGCGCCACGCCGATGTGCCCGTACGAGGAAACACCCGAGAAGTTGATCGCGAACATTCGGGCAATGGGCGTGGCAATGGCCGAGATGATCCCGGTGCGCAATACGCCCGAAGTGCTCTTGAAGTATGTAAAGTCGATGCGGGCGGCCGGGATTGCGGTCGTCGGCGGAACGGAGCACAACACGCTGGACCTGATTCCGCTGGAACCGACATGCGTCAAAGGGGCTTCCATACCGGATGAAGTCAAAGCCATCTTCTGGGAAGGGGCATGTGTGATTGCCGCTCATCAGCATTTGGCTGCGAAGGGTGAGGAGGGGTTTGTCGATGCCTCGGGTAGACCCAATGCGAAGTACGCCAGCGCCGATGAGCGAATCAGGGCGTTTGCGGCGATGGGCGAGAAGGTGATCATGGAATTCCTGAACGGCAAGCAAGGAAAACACTATGCAGTGGCCGAAGTTTGAGACAGGTGAGGCTCCCCTGGAGCAGTTGGTGAAACTCTCCCGCTTTTACGGAAGTGATCCGGCGTTTGTGCTCGCCGGTGGCGGCAACACCAGCTACAAGGATGAAGGCACGTTGTGGGTGAAGGGCAGTGGATCGCCACTGTCGTCGATCTGCGCTGAGGGTTTTGTGCAGATGGACCGGCCGAAACTGGACGAACTGCTACTGCGGACGTTTCCGGATGACCGCATGCAGCGCGAAGACCAGTACAAGATGCACGTGATGGCCTGCCGGTCGTTCCCGGAGAAGGCGCAGCGCCCCAGCGTCGAAGCGACTTTGCATCACCTGGTGCCGCGGAAGTTTGTCGTCCATACCCACCCGGCACAGGTGAACATGGTCACTTGCTGCGTGAAAGGCGAGGAAATCTGCCGAGATGTCTTTGGCGATGCGATTGTCTGGATTGGCAGTGTTGATCCCGGTTTCCCGCTGGCGAAGGAACTCCAGAAGCAACTCGCGGCATACAGGACCAGGACCGGCCGGGATTGCCCGCGTGGGGTGCTGATGCAGAACCATGGCCTGGTCGTGTGCGGCGATACGCCCGAGCAGGTGAAGGCGGATGCGGACTGGGTAATGGCATCATTGACCAAGCACCTGGGCGAGGTCGACCTGACGGCCGCGTTTGGGTCGATGAGCCGATTGGACGCGACGGAGGCGCGCCGGCAGATCAACATGATCGGTCCGGCTCTGCGCGGCCTGTGTGCCACGGGTGAAAACCTGAAGATCGTGGCATTTGAGGATTCTGAGGCTGCTGTAGCCATTGCCTGTGGAGCAGAAGGCAAGAGCGTGGCCGCTGGCGGACCGCTTTCACCCGACCAAATCGTCTACTGCAAGAGCTTTCCGCTCTGGTTTGAAACCAGGACAGGTGAAACCCCGGCCGACCTGGTGCAACGTTTGCGCGAAAGCGTGCAGAGTCATGAGAAAGCCACAAAGGCGCTGCCCAGCGTGGTGCTTGTTCAGGGCGTTGGGCTCTTTGGCATTGGCGATGACCTTGGGGCGGCCAATACTTCGAGCGCGATGTATCTCGACGCGGTAAAGGTTATGGCCGGCGCTCGCAAGCTTGGTGGCATTCGCTATTTGCAGCCGGACTTCCGCGAGTTCATCGAGAACTGGGAAGTGGAGAGCTATCGCAAGAAGGTGTCGCTTGCCAGTCGTGCGGCAGGGCGGGCCAATGGCAAAGTTGCCATCGTCACCGGGGCAGCCCAGGGCTTTGGCCTGGAGATATCTCAGCAGTTTGTCGCGCAGGGCGGGTATGTTGTGCTGGCGGACATGAACGCCGATGGCGCAAAGAATGCCGCCGCGGAACTCTGCGCGAAGCAGGGAAGTGGCCGGGCAATCGGGCTGGCCGTGAACGTGGCTGATGGAAACAGTGTCGAGGAGATGATGCATCAGGTGGTTCGCGCCTATGGCGGATTCGATGTCCTGATCTCCAATGCGGGAGTCCTCAAGGCCGGCAGCGTGAAGACACAGAGTGAGAAGGACTTCGACTTCGTCACCAGCGTCAACTACAAGGGCTTTTTCCTCTGCACCCAGAAGGCATCGCACATCCTCGCCATGCAGCGGCTGGCGAAGAGCGACTATTGGAGCGACATTATCCAGATCAACTCCAAGAGCGGCCTGCGCGGATCGAATAAGAACGGGGCCTATGCCGGCGGTAAGTTCGGCAGCATTGGTCTGGTCGAGTCATTCGCCCTTGAACTGGTCGAGGATGGCATTAAGGTCAACGCCATCTGCCCGGGCAACTTTTACGATGGCCCGCTTTGGAGCGATCCGAAGAACGGGCTGTTTGTGCAGTATCTCAATGCCGGCAAGGTGCCTGGCGCCAAGACGATAGCGGATGTCCGCCGCCACTACGAAGCTCAGGCCCCGATTCGCCGCGGCTGCACTACCGCCGACGTGATGAAAGCGGTGTACTATCTGATCGATCAGAAGTATGAAACCGGCCAGGCGCTGCCGGTAACCGGTGGACAGGTGATGTTGAAATAGGAATAGTGATTATTGATTATTCCGTAACGGGCATCGATACTGCAGAGCCATCCCTGCTGTTACGGAATGATCAATAATCAATAGGAAACCGTCAGGCAACACAGTCAGGGACCAATACCCATGAGTACCGCAACCATCCCCGCGACCCAGTTCGCCATCCAACTCGTCGGCCCTGGCGAACTGAAGCTCAACATTTCCAAAGAGGTCTTCACCCCCGGGCCACATCAGATCCTCTGCAAGATTGAGGCGGTGGGACTCTGCTTTTCCGATCTGAAGCTGCTCAAGCAGTTCGCCGACCATCCGCGCAAAAGCGAGATCGTGAAGGGTTTGGATAGTGCCGTGCTTGGTGAGATCCCAAGCTATGTTCCTGGCGACAAGCCCACCGTGCCCGGCCATGAGGTGACTTGCCGTATTGTCGCCATCGGCGATCAGGTGAAGCGACACAGACTCGGCGAACGCGTGCTGGTGCAGACCGACTACCGCGCATTGCCGACCAAGGGCTCCTGCGCCGCCTTCGGCTATAACTTCGAAGGCGCTCTGCAGGAATATGTACTGATGGATGAGCGGGTGATCATTGATCCCGATGGCGAAAGCTACCTCATCCCGGTTGATGACAAGCTCTCCGCCAGCTCCATTGCACTGGTCGAGCCCTGGGCCTGCGTTGAGGATTCGTACGTCAATGAGGAGCGTGCCACGATCAAGCATGGCGGACGTCTACTCATCGTGACCGATGATGTAAGTTTCAAGCCCGAGCAGATCAAGCTCCCCCTTAGTTACAAGGGTGGACCGGCCGAGACTATCGTACGCGCCAGCACGAAGCTGGCTGATCTGCCCAATGAGTCCTTTGATGACATCGTCGTCTTCACACCCGATGTGAAGACGATTGAGCAACTCAACGACAAGCTCGCCGCTCGCGGCATCATGAACCTGGTGATGTGCAACCGAAAGATCGGTGCCCCGGCCAGGATCGGCGTCGGCCGGATTCATTACGGCATGACGCGTTGGATTGGCACCATGACCAGCAACCCCGCCGACAGCTACCGGTGGATCCCGAACACGGGCGAAGTCCGCGATAACGACCGTATCCAGGTAGTCGGGGCTGGCGGCCCGATGGGGCAGATGCACGTCATCCGCAATATCTGTTCTGGAAAACGCAACCTTAGCGTCGTCGCCACGGATATGGATGATGCCCGCCTGGCATCACTCGCCGCCAAGGCTCAGGCACTGGCCGATGCCCGCAAGCTCAGTCTGCGCATGGTGAACACTGCCAGGACCAAACTCACTGAGAATTATACCTATATCGCCTTGATGGCCCCCATACCCGTACTTCTTGCCCAGGCGGTTCACGATGCTGGTCCGGCCTGCCTGATCAACATCTTCGCCGGCATCCCAGCGCCGACGAAGCACGAGATCGATCTCGATACGTATATCGAGCGGCATTGCTATATGTTTGGCACTAGCGGGTCGACCATCCAGGACATGAAGATCGTTCTGGACAAGGTGCAGACCGGCCAACTCAATACCGACTGTTCGGTTGATGCGGTGTCGGGTATGGCCGGCGCCAAAGACGGTATCGCGGCCGTCGAGAATCGTACGCTAGCCGGCAAGATCATCGTCTACCCGCAACTGCACGAGATGCCGCTAACTCCGCTGGCGGAGCTGGCAAAGAGCTATCCCACCGTGGCTGCCAAATTGCAGGCTGGCCAGTGGACAGGGGAAGCCGAACAGGAACTGCTTCGCGTGGCGAAGTAGCGCAAGCAGAATGCCCGCCTCCTTTGCCGATTCTCGCTTGTTTGGACGGTCCCACAGGCGATAATGCAGCCGGCGCAGGGCAAACGCGCGAAAAACCATTTGACCTTGCGTTTCACAGCAAAGGACAGGAGGCAGGGCATGGGAGAGAAGCACGCGTGGAGAATGAGGCTGGTTGTGATGGGGCTTGCCTCCATCGCGGCCGTGAGCTTTGCCGGCGCTCAGACGCTGCCGACGAGACCGAGGATGCCTAGCACGATCCCGGCATCAGCACTGCCCACGTTGGGGGTAAATGCCGAGGGGCGCTGGGTTGGGCCGGACCAGCGCATCTGGTATTACCGTCAGTTCCTCAAGCCGATTCATCTCGAGGAAGTGAAACAGGAGATCGTGGAGCAGTTCGCCCGGCAAGAGCCTATCTTAACGCGCTCGAGCGTGGCGCTCTTTGAGCCGCAGGGGCGAGTGTGGTTTACAGCGCAGGTGCTGGCGGAACCAAAGGGGAGAGAGCCATTTCAGGGAATGCTGCTGGGGTATGACGGGAAGAACTGGATTGAGCATCGGACCGACTATCCCGTGCCCGACCGGCCGGACTGGTCGGTCGGCGGGGCGGGCAACAATGTATTGGTGAACGGCCGGGCGTTCTTCGCGATGGCCAATGAGATCCATGAGTTTGACGGCCTGGCCTGGCGGGCGCATGTCGTGCTGGAGGTCGACCCGTTTCTGCGCAGAAACGTGACAATGCTGTTGATGCCTGAACCGGATGGCAAGGGACTGCTCGTTACCACCGGCCAACGTCAGCAGCGACGCCTCCTGCGATGGAATGGAACGGAATTCAGGGAACTGCCTCTGCCACCTGTGCAGACGCCAATCCTCAATGTCGCCGCCGGGGCCAAGGGCGTGTGGCTGATGACGCAGGCGTCCTTGATGCTGCTTCCGTATGACGGTGGGGCGCCCGTCGTCCAGGCGATGCAGGGCGTTCGGCTAGGTGAGTATTCGGCGATCCGCCTGGTGCAGATGCACAGCGACTACACGGGTCGGACCTATTTCCTGCTGGCAGGCATGGGCCGCGGAGGCGAAGGCACGAACGGCATCCTGATGGAAGATCGCGATGGGCAGTTCCTGCCCCTGCGCCATCCGGCCGCCAGTGCGCGCTGCGTTCCGACGAGCTATGTGAATCCGAATGCGGTCATACCCGTGGCGGGAACGGGCGGGGAACTGGTCTGGCTGCCGGGGAATGGTACAACCGTAGGCCCACTGCTGCTGGATACCCGTCGGGGACAGGTTCTGCATGAGTGCCCGGATACCAGCGCGATCCTTTTGTTGGGGGCCACGCGAGATGGGCTATTGTTGGGCGGCGGGCCGCCGTATTCGATAATGGCAAAACCGCTACCACAACGGCCGGCGGGACTGCTGCCGGAAGGCTCTGGATGGGCGACCATAACTACCTCCGGGCAGTTGGTTGCGAATGTGGCGGGCAAGCTGTCCATCCTAGAGAACGGGCAGTGGCGGACGCTGCTCGCGGAGCCTGGGTTGAACATGAGCTATTGCCGCGGGGAAGGCGATGCGCTGCTCCTGATGTACGCGCGAAATGGAGATCCGATACTGGGTCCCCCGCGGGTGGCAATGGTCGCGGATGGCAAAGCGGTGGAGGCCAGTTCGCTTCCCGAACTGCTGGAGGCGAATGGGGCGATGTTCGCGAAATGGTTTGGCAACCGCCTGCTTATGGGGGAAGGCCTGCGCGGGGGCTTGCTTACCATGTGCGTCAACGGAGCAGGAGATGTGTTCCAGGCGGCAGCGCCGGAATATCGCCTGCGTATTTTGCACCAGGGGAAGTGGATCGATCCGGGAGACGATCTGCGGAAGATCGGGATGCCGGCGGTGGGGATCAAGGTCCTTGCGCCGGTGGGCGATGGCTCGGCTGTGTACGTAAGCGCCTGGGATGGTGACATGATGGGCGGATCATCTGCGTGGGCGCGATGGAAGGATGGCAAAGTTGTTTTTGAAGCTGCCCCGCCGATCATGGGTGGTAGGATCGCGCTGGACGGGATTAGCCAACTGCGCGATGCGCAGGGAGGACTATGGATGATGCGGGGCGACATGGTCATCGACAACGTGGCATCGTTCCCGTGCATCGTGCGGATGACCCAGAGCGGCGTTACGGAGTATCCGAAGATCGTGGCAGGTGAACCGCTTCTGGTGGATTCGCATCAATGTCTCCTGATGAGTACCGAAGAACATGGAACGTCGGGGGTTTATGTTGCCAGGGAAGGGAAGATGACTACGCCAGCGATGCCCATTGCGCGGGCGGGCGGCATTTCGCGCAAGGCACTGGAGGTGCGCCCGGGATTGATCTGGATCGCAGCGGGGGTGGGGATCTACGAATTGCAGGAGGTGGAGGCCGGCAGCGGGCGATACACACTTCGTGAGTTGTTCCGGCCGGCGCTGGATGTGTGGACGCCGCAGAGCATGACGCTGTTGAGTGATGGACGGATTGCGATCCGCGGCATGAAAGATCGGCTCAGCGGAGAGTGGCGGTTGTACGCGCTACCTGCGCCGGGGCGGTAGGTGATGGAGCAGCAGCGATCTTGCGGGCGCCGGTCCTTGGCGCTTGAGCTCGATTCAGTATCCTGACACGTCAGAAAGCGAGATAACGACTATGATCAGTGCTACAAATCCGATCCGTGTGGGAATCGTTGGTCAGGGACGCAGCGGTTTTGGCATTCATGGCGCCAATATGCCTCGATTGCCGGAGAAGTACCGCATTGTCGCGGTGGCGGATGTAATTCCCCAGCGGGTGGCCGAATCGGCAGCGCAGCTTAAGGCCAAGGCATGCAACTCGATTGAGCAGCTCTTGGCCGAGAAGGATGTGGAACTGGTGGTGGTGTCCTCGCCGAATTACCTGCACGTGGACCATTCCCTGATGGCATTGAATGCCGGCAAGCATGTGCTGTGTGAGAAACCGTTCGGGATGAAGGTTGCGGACGTGGATCGCATGATCGCTGCGGCGGCCAAGGCGGGCAAAGTGCTGCAGCCGTTCCAGCAGCGCCGCTATGAGCAGGACCTGAAGAAGGTCAAGGAGATCATGGCCAGCGGCATCCTTGGCGAGATCAAGTTCATCCGTCTCGGCTGGCACGGCTTCAAGCGGCGATGGGACTGGCAGACGCTTACGCGCTTCTCGGGCGGGGACTTGAACAACAACGGCCCGCATCTGATCGATTATGCGATGGAACTGTACGGCGAGGGGCCCGAGCCTGAAGTGTGGTGTGACCTGCAGCGCTGCCTCTGCAGCGGCGATGCGGAGGATCACATCAAGATCATTATTCGCGGCCCGGGGAAGCCAACGATCGAAATGGAACTCAGTTCGGTGGTCGCCTACGGCCAGGACAACTGGCTTGTCTGCGGAACATCGGGTGGACTGCGCGGCGGGACCACGAAGCTGGAGTGGAAATGGGTGGACTGGTCGAAGATGCCGCCGCGGCCGGTCAGCGACCAGCCTACTCCGGATCGAAGCTACAACAGCGAACAGCTCACCTGGCAGAGCGACCGCTGGGATGCATCCGGCCCGGCCGATGGCGGCGCAGGGGCGGTCCCGGCGATGGGGCCGGCGCTGGCTTTGTACTGTGACCTCTACGAGTCGATCCGTAACGGCAAGCCACAGTTCATCACGCCCCAGAGCGTTCGGCGCCGGGTCGCGGTGATCGAGAAGTGTCACCAGCTCTGCCCGACGGCGCGGTAAGTGCCCGACCGCAGAGGAATCTGAGTATTAACCGCAAAGAGAAGACGGCCGGTGGGGTCACCGGCCCTACAAGCCGTATTCCTTCCAGCGTTTCGTGACCAGGTCGCGAGTGGCTTGGTCCATTGACAGCTCGCTGGGCCAGACGCGGACTTTGCCTTCGGCGGGAAGCTTGGCGGTGGCGTCGAAGCCGATCTTGGAGCCTGCGCCAAAATCCGGGGCGGCGTGGTCGAGTATGTCCATCGGGCCGTAGGCTACTTCCATATCGCGGGCAGGGTCGCAGTTGGAGAAGAGATGGAAGAGGACCTGCTGCTCATCGTGTACGTCGACATGGTCGTCGACGACGATGATGAACTTGGTCAGCGCCATCTGGCCGGCGCCCCAAATGGCATGCATGACCCGGCGGGCCTGGAAGGGGTATTCCTTCTTGATCTTAACGTAAGCGCAGTTGTGGAAGACGGAGGAGATGGGGAGGTCGTAGTCAAGGATGTCGGGGATGAGCATCTTCAATAGCGGCAGGAAGATGCGTTCGGTGGCTTTGCCGAGGTAGTAATCTTCCATGGGGGGCTTGCCGACGATCGTAGCGGGATAGATGGCGTTCTTGCGGTGGGTGATGGCGGTGACGTGCATGGCGGGAAAATAGTGCGCGAGGGAGTAGAAGCCCGTGTGGTCGCCGAAGGGGCCTTCCATGAGCTGCTCATGCGGGTCGACGTAGCCTTCGATAATGATCTCGGCGTTGGCCGGGACTTCCATGTCGACGGTCTTGCACTTGACGAAGGGGATGGGGCCGTGGTTGAGGAAGCCGGCGAAGAGGGCTTCATCCATGCCCGGAGGTAGCGGGGCGGTGGCGGCGTAGGGGAGGACGGATTCGCCGCCGAGGGCGATGGCGACGGGCATCTTCTGGCCGCGCTTTTGCCAAAGGCGGAAGTGGCGGGCGCCGTCGTGGTGCATATGCCAGTGCATGGCGGCGAGGCGGGGGCCGAAAAGCTGGACGCGATACATGCCGATGTTGCGCTCGCCGGTCTCGGGGTTCTTGGTGTAGATGCCGCCGAGGGTGATATAGCGGCCGGTGCCGCGGGTCTGGACGGAGGGGAGTAGGGAGGGATCGTTCATCAGGCCGGAGTCGAGGTTCCCATCAAGCGGCCAGCATTGGATGATGGGCAGGCGCGTAAGGTCGACCTGATCACCTTCGAGGATGGCTTCCTGGCAGATGCCCGACGAGACGAGCTTGGGGGGGTAAGATCCGAGTTCGAGGAGCTTAGGGAGCTGTTTGAGTTTGTCGAAGAAGCTGGCGGGAATGTCAGGTTTGACCAGACTGGCGATGCGTTCGGCGACTTCCTGGAGGCTGTGAATGCCGAGGGCCTGGTAGATGCGGTGGTAGGAGCCGAACAGGTTCATGGCGAGGGGGAATTCGGAGCCTTCCACGGATTCGAAGAGCAGGGCTCGGCCACCCAGATCGCGGGCGTGAGAGCGGTCCGGCTCGTGGTTGGGATGGGGGGAAGGAGATTTGCTCATGCGGTCGGCGATCTCGGAGACTTCGAGGATGGGGGAGACGGTGGTGCGGATGCGGGCCAGTTCGCCCTGGGCGTCGAGGGAGGCAATGAAGTCGCAGAGTGTGGCGTTGGCCATGGTTAGGAGATGGTAAGGCGCGGGACTGGGTGCGGCAAACGGAGGTAGACCCAGAAAAACCCATCGAGGGGCCATGGGTTTTCCAGACAGGGCCTAAGCATCGGGATCGGGAGATCCAAGCATCAGGTCGGCCTGTTCGGCGGGGAGTTCCTGGACTTGCTTGAGTTTCCGGCCGACCGCGCGGGCGCGGAGAGCGGCATCGTCGATAGTGTTGCTCGCTTCCTGCAGCTTCTTCTGGACGCGGGCGAGCACCTCGCCGTAGCGGCTCCATTCGGTCTTGACGGCGGAGAGGAGTTCCCAGACCTCGCTGGAGCGTTTCTGAATGGCCAGCGTGCGGAAACCCAGTTGCAGGCTATTGAGGATGGACCAGAGGGTGGTTGGGCCGGCGATAACGACGCGGCATTCACGTTGGACGAATTCGCTGAGGCCGGGGCGGCGGATGACTTCGGCGAAGAGGCCTTCGGTGGGGAGAAAGAGGATGCCGAAATCGGTGGTGAATGGTGGGGCGATGTACTTCTGGCAGATGTCGGCAGCGCAGGCGCGGATGCGAAGATCGAGCTGTTTGGAGGCATCATCGGCGGCGGAGACGTCGGCCTTTTCCTGGGCGTCGATAAGACGCTGGTAGTCCTCAACGGGGAACTTCGCGTCGATGGGGAGCCAGACGATCTGGTCGTCGGATTCGCCGCGACCGGGGAGCTTTACAGCGAATTCGACTCGCTGAGCTCCATCTTTGACGGCAACGTTGGTGGCATACTGGTCGGGGGTGAGCACCTGTTCGAGCATGGCGCCGAGCTGGACTTCGCCCCAGGTGCCGCGGGTTTTGACGTTGGTAAGAACCTTCTTGAGGTCGCCGACGCCAGTGGCGAGAGTCTGCATCTCACCCAGGCCTCGGGACACGGCTTCCAGACGCTCGGAGACCTGCTTGAAGGCAGCGCCGAGGCGGTTTTCGAGCGTGCCCTGGAGTTTCTCGTCAACGGTGGCACGCATCTGGTCGAGTTGTTTGGCGTTGTCGACTTGGATCTGCTGGAGCTTCTGTTCGATGGTGAGGCGGATGACGTCGAGGCGTTTTTCGTTCGATTCGGCGACGCGGGTGAGCTGTTCGACGACCGAGGTGAGTTGGGTGCGCTGGGCGTGACCGATGTCGGTGATGGATGAAAGGTTCATCTCGCCGAAGGTCTTGAGGGTGGTGGCAAGCTGCTGGTTGAGCGAATCGCCGACGGACTTGAGAGAGGTAGCGATCTCGACGCGGTTACGGGAAATCTCATCGCGGAGCGAGCGCTCGAGACGCTGGCTTTCGGTGATCATGGGAGCCAGGTCGAGCGCGGGTTTGCGCCCGAGGGCGATGATCTGCAGGAGGATGCAGGTCACCAGCAGGGCGGCACAGAGGACTAGGATGGTTTCGATCATGGGGTTGTCTCGAACCGTATGCTAACCGCAGTGGGGTGTGCAATTCCATCTTGCTTTGATGACGTCGAAGGGTAGAGGGCTATGATTGGGGCAATTATGGCAACCAAGCCTATCCTTATTGTCGTGGGTACGAACCGGCCGGGTGCGAATGCACTGAGGATTGGGAAGATCATCCAGGGCATGTACCAGAAGGCGGGCGAGGCGGTGGACCTGTACGGCTTGGATCAGATGCCGCGCGAGATCTTCGACTCATCGTCGTATGCGACCAAGCCAGCGGCGTGGGTGGAGGTGCAGCAGCGGGTGGTGGATGCCAAGGGGCTGCATATCGTCACGCCGGAGTATAACGGCGGCTTCCCGGGAGTGATGAAGTACTTTATCGATATGCTGAAGTTTCCAGAGAGCTTTGAGCGCAAGCCGGTGGCGTTTGTCGGAGAGGCGGCGGGGATTTGGGGGGCACTGCGGCCGGTGGAGCAGCTTGCGCAGATATTCTGTTACCGCAATGCCTATCTCTATCCGGAGCGAGTGTTTATCCCGCGGGTGGGGACGGTGCTGGATGCTGAGGGAAATCTGACCGATGCGAAGATTCTGGAGATGCTGGAACGACAGGTGAAGGGGTTTACGCTGTTTGCCGGGAGGGTGGGAGCGGGTTGAAGAAAGGTGGAAAGCCGAAGAAGGGATTTGAACCCTTCACAATCCCCAGTAAATACCGCTTGCAATGGCACTTGTGGGGGCAAAGTAGGGGGCGCGCCCATTCCTTTTGATCTGTCTGAGGTAATCCGGGCATGGCCGAAGCTGCCCAAGGCTATCCGGGCGGGCATCGTGGCGATGGTCAAGTCTGCCGGGGAAGGAAAGTAAAGCCATGCCCCCTCCCCCCCCTCTTTTCCGCGCTGGCGAAAAGGCCTTGGGGACCCCTCCCCCCCGGCTTTTCGCGGCGATGTCAGTTTTCCAGGGTCTACAGACGGGGCAATGCCCCAGAAAGCCAGAACCATGAGCAGCGAGATTGCCAGAATCGTCAAGAGCCTTCGACAGTGTGCGGAAATGCGAGAGCAGGACGCGGAAGACCCCCGGCTGGCTGATCCGGGCTGGGCACAGCAGGCGCTATCGCAGGCGGCGAGCGTGATCCATGACATTGCCGGGGAGCTTGAGCATGCTGGCCAGATCGAAAAGAGGTCGCAATGAGCAGTGTAGAACCGTCAGCAAACGATGGAAACGGCCATGGGCCAGACGGCAAGTTCCTCCGGGGAAACCCCGGCGGGCCGGGCAACCCCCACGCCGCAGAGGTATCACAGCTTCGGTCGGCGTTGCTACAGGCTGTCACAGCCGATGATTTGCGCGACGTCATTGCCGCACTGGTGAACCAAGCCAAGGGAGGCAACGTACAGGCCGCCAAGGTGCTTTTGGATCGGCTGTTTGGCCGCCCGAAGTTGGAAGTAGAGCTTAGCGGCGATTCGCAGTTGAGTATGGAGCAGCGAGTCAGCATCGTGAATCGCTTCTTTGGTATCGAACCGAGCGATGAGAACCTTCAGTTCGGGACAAAGAATCGCTAGCTACCAACCAGCCACGATATGGCAAATCCTGACGCTCATCCATGACGCCACCTTCGCCGCCTTCGCGTGCCGACCACTAGTGACTGAGTGCATTCATATTCGCGACATTGGCGTTGTGGTTGACGGTATCGGTCAACGATGCCAAGTCGCGAGCCGTGGCATTGGCAGCATCAGCGTTGTGGTTGACAGTCGTGGTCAACGATGCCAAGCCGCGAGCCGTGGCATTGGCAGCGTCGGCGTTGTTATTGACGGTGGTGCTCAACGATGCCAAGCCGCGAGCCGTGGCATTGGCAGCGTCGGCGTTGTTATTGACGGTGGTGCTCAACGATGCCAAGCCGCGAGCCGTGGCATTGGCAGCGTCAGCGTTCTTAGTCACGGTCGCCGTCAGGTCCTTCAACTGGGTTTGTGTTTCCGACAATTCCCGCCGCAACGGCCTCACTGCAACGACGTAGAGCACGACCATTACGACCAGCAACGTGACGATGAATGTTGTCAACGAAACGTGCCGGCTGGCAATGGCACCGTCATGAGTCTTTAGCGCCGCGGATCTGTGGTCGGCCGCTCTTACTGCTGCCTCCTCCTGTGTTCGTTTCACGGCCGTTTCTTTGGCTTGCCGTGCCTTTTCCTTTGCCCGTTGCGCATCCTCTATGACTCGCCGTGCTTCTTCTTTTTCCCTAGCCTGTCGTGTTTCGGCCTGCTGCCGCAATGTCTCTTTCTGTTGTTTCTGATCCTGAAGTTCCTTCTCCCCAGGCACAGTGAACTTGCTCCCGCAAGTTGGGCAGGTGTCGGCGGCGCCAGCATCATCCAACGGTGATTTCAGGCCGCTGTGGCACTCCGGACACGGATAGAGAACATGGCGTTTCCCAAACAGGCCCTTCGTGATTGTGTAAGACATTGGCCGACCTCCTTCGACGGGGATAGCCTCGGTATTCTTGCTCACGGTTGTAGTTAGGCTATCACAAACGGCATCATTGGGATATCTTATCATTTTTCTCAGGAGGTCCTATGCGCACAGTATTTCGGAACATGATGGCCCTTGCCATGGGTTTGACTGCGACGCTGACTGGGGTTGGTGCTTCAGCGGGCGATGGGCGCGCCATTTCGCCGAGTCAGCCAACTATGGGTTTCGCTGATTATGTCGCTGAGCATCGCAATCAACTCTCGCCTTCCTTGCAGCGAGCCTTGGACGAAGGAGAGCGACAGAAAAGCGGGGCGATCACGAAGATCGACGCAAAGCTAGCAGAAATAAAAGATCAGAGCCGACAGCGAAGAGATACCAGATGGCATGCGGACGAGCGAAGGCAGCTACAGCAAAAGCTACGATTGGTTCGAGGACTCAAGACATTTCTACCTGCGCTGAGGTCCGACGAGGTCGGTAGTGTGGGGAGGTTATATGGGATATACCCGGTTGACGGTGGCGGCATAGGTACTCCGACAGCGGGAAACTTCGCTGAAGGAATGTGGTTCCAGGCAGGAACGACGGGGAGAGAAGGCTACTACGGCGAGGGCGGTGGTGGGATATTCAAGGTTATCCATGTGATCAATGAGACCGACACTTTGGCTGACATGCCTACTGCTAACCAGCTCGTTCCCACTGTTAGGGTGCTTATCACGGGTTTCCGACACACCAAGATCGAAGGGCAATTTGTAAGCACAGGCTTGACGCTCTTTGAGGTCACTGGACGTACTAAGTTCCACCTTGAGAGAACGGACACTTCGGCATTGGGGCTCAGACCGGTCTCGCTCCCCGTCGAACTAACGCCCTCAGAGCATACGACTCAACTTACAGTGCAGGAACTAACAGATTTCTGAATCGTATTGCGCATTGGGAATGATGGAGACACAATGATGCCGGAACAGAGCTTCCTAAAGAAGTCGCGGGATGTTATCTGCTGTGCCGTTCAACTCCGGAACACACTGGATATGGCAAATTTCATTAACGAGCCACTGCACCCGCTGGTAGTGGAACAATATGAGCGCCTGCTGGAACTGGGTACTGATTGGCATGACATTGCTGGCAACGATAGGTTGCTCCAAGACGCTTCGCGCTTCGGATACTATAGACCCGCCGCAGAAGCGAGTCACGCCTTACAGCAGGCAAGTGGGCTTAAGGCCATCATTGAACTGATGAAGACGCTGAGGCAACTGCTGTCGATGCCCGCCGAGCAGAAGACTCCGCTGGAGAAGATGTGTCGATTGATGGCAGAGCAGATAGAAGAAGCATACCCGGTAAGCTATGTGATGGCTGCGTTCGCCGCCGCTGATCGGGAAATGGCTGAGGTACTCGCTGATCCAGAGTTGGACGAGGTACGTGATATCTGGCCCGACCTGCCCCGACATATCCGGGATGCGGTCTTGACGCTGGTGCGTTCTGCGAATGTGGGCAATGCGGACAATAAGACGGTAGACTGACAATGGGCGAGTGGGTAGACGAATCGGTGGTATGATGCTGAAAGGCAGGCGGCTGATCGCCGCCGAACGCCCGCCCGGTTGCTTCGCCTGCATCCTTTGCGGAGCGGCCGGGCTGGCGGCCCAGGATGAAAGGATGCGTCATGCCCGCTGAAGTTGATTCCGTCGTGCGCAGCGATCCATTTTGGCTGGCGCTCGAGCGCAGCAGGAATGCTCTTGCCTTCAGCCCCCAGATTCTCTTTGAGAAGAAGTATGAGTGGGTGGAGGGCCTGAACAGCGATGGCTGCAACGAACTGGGCGAGCGCGCTGGGCTGGGACAGATCTTCGGATACGACGTAACCAAAGAGAACGGCGTAGTTACTGAGCGTTGGCTCACTGTCTGCCACCCCACCATTGACGCTCCGATCCGGTGGTTGTGCTGGTCGAGTATCGGGCTTCACGACGGTGTATACCCCTACCAGCGGAAGCTCCAACACACTCTTGACTACTTGGCCGCGTGGCAGACACACCGAGCGGAGCAACTGCTCGCTGAGGAGACGCGGCGAGTGGGGCAGGCCCATGATGATCCGCAACCCAATGAAACGACGAAGGATCTGTTGTACTTACCTGCGTCCCATTATAAAGCCGCCAATGGTATTGAACCATCACGCCTGCGGAAAGCCGCTGCAAAGGGAAGCATCGGGAAGCGCGGAAGTGGCAAACAAACTCAGTATCGTGACGCCGATGTGCGGCGGCGATGGCCGGAAGAGTTCTTAATCGAAGTTGACCAGCGCCCCGATGCGCCCCAATGCGCCCCGATGCGGGAAATACGGTAAATACCGCTTCCCACGTGCTGCCGGCACTCTATTGTGTCGGCATGGACACGCAAAAACTCTTCACACCTGCGGAGTTGGATCGCATCCTGCGATACCCCAGAGGCCGGTCAGCGCGGCTTGCCCGTGCCGGGAAGCTGCCGGCGATTCTCCTACCCGATGGTGAGGTACGTTTTTCTGCTGGCGAGATTGATCGCCTGATCACGGCGCAGCGAGACACCAGCGCGGAGCAAGGGGGAAACCATGCACGCTAATGCCTTACTTCAACGGCAAGAGGAAGCGACGCTCGAGCGCTATATTGGCGTGGTCGATATTGCCGCGGCGCTACAGTTAGATCGCCGTTCCATTCGTCGGTTAATTCTCAGGGGCAAGTTTCCCCCGGCTGACTTGCGGGTATCGGCGACTTGTAACCGCTGGAAGTTGAGCACCGTTCAAGCGTGGCTTTCCGAGCATGCCCAAGCCGGGGGGCGGCGATGAACAACACCAAATGGCAGACCGTCAGACAAGCCGGCGTTACCTGCGCAATCTGCGGCAAGAATGACCGCTGTAATGTTTCACCGGACGGCAAGGCATTCAAGTGCTGGCGTGACGGCGGCAAGGTCCACCAGACCGAAAAGCCCGCCAAACGCGACAAGGGCAGCGAGTATGTCGGCAAGGCCCACAGAGTCTATGCGAGCGTGCAAGAGGCCGTAGCGGCGGCGGTATCGTCAACGGGCGGCATCTTGGCGGGCGAGTGGTCCTATTTCAGCGATGGCGTAGAAGTGGCCCGCGTTGTCCGCGCCAATCTGCCGGACGGCGACAAGAGTTTCCGCCCGGTTCACTTGAACAAATCCGGCTGGCGGCTGGGCGATCCAAAGGGGCAATGGCCGCTGTACCGTGAGCCTGAGCTTGCGGACGCTGATCCGGCCGGCGTGGTATTCGTGACAGAGGGCGAAAAGAAGTGCGACGCGGCGCGCTTTGTCGGGCTGGTGTGTGTGACCTCTGCGCATGGGTCAAGCAGCGCGGCAAAAACAGATTGGACACCGCTGGCACAGTTTGCGCGTGTCGGCATTCTGCCCGACAACGATGAACCGGGGCGGAAGTATGCCGGCGAGGTTGCTGGCATTCTCATGGAACAAAACACGGCGGCCGATATCCGCATTGTGAAGCTGCCGGGACTTCCACCGGCCGGCGACTTTGTTGAGTATTTGGAAGCGCTTGACGGCAAGGATGATGCCGACATACGCCAAGGCGTCTTGCAGCTTTTCGAGGCAGCGCCGATGGCAGATGAATCGCAGCGGCCCGGACCCGTTCTGATGAGCATGGCCAATGTCTCGCCGGTTGCGCTGCAGTGGCTTTGGCCCAATCGTATCCCGGCGGCGCGAATCACGCTGATCGTCGGCCGACCGGGCGAGGGCAAATCGTTTGTCACAATGGACGCTGCAGCGCGGATCAGCACGGGCACCCCGTGGCCGGATGGCACAGACTGCCCATTGGGCGACACAATCCTTATCACTGCCGAAGATGACCCCGGCGACACGATCAGGCCAAGGCTGGATGAGCACGGCGCAGACGTAAACCGCGTTCACGTTCTCAGGATGAAGCGTGTCGTTGGCGAGGATGGCAAGCCGGCGGAAGTGCCATTCACGCTCGCCGATATTGTGACGCTACGGCAAGCACTGCGGCAAGTGCCTGAGTGCAAGCTGATTGTCGTTGACCCGATTGGCTCATTCCTTGGCGCGAAGGTTGACGCGCACCGAGACAACGAAGTGCGATCCATTCTAAGCCCGATTGCAGCATTGGCCGAAGCATCCGGGGCGGCCGTGGTCATGGTGGCGCACCGGCGCAAGAGCGGCGGCGACACTGCGGACGATACCGCATTGGGCAGCAGGGCATTCACCGGCATAGCGCGGGCGGTCTGGCATATCACGCGAGAAAAGGGCAACCCCAAACGGCGGTTGTTCCTGGCGGGCAAGTGTAACCTTGCGGCCGAACAAACCGGGCTGGCATTCACGATCATGGGGGATCCGATTGGGCGCGTGGTTTGGGAATCTGGCGCGGTCCATATCCGGGCTGATGAGGCAATGCAGGCAGAGCATGAAACGACTGGCCCGGACCCGGTTGACCGGAAGAAAGCCGAAGAGTGGGTAAGCGAACTGCTGGCCAGTGGTCCAGTGGCATCGCAAACGGTGAAGGAAGAGGCCAAACGGGAAGGCATGTCATGGCGCACCGTGCGCCGGGCGGCGGACTGCCTTGGCGTGAAGCGATACAAGCTCAAGTGCCCGCCTTACCCTTGGGAATGGAGCTTGCCCCAAGATGGCCAAGCAACGTGGCCACCTTCCCCCCAACAAGAACAACAAGGACAACAAGGACAACTTGGACACCTTCCTATACTTTCCGGGGATTCTATAGGTACTGCCGAGGATGATGGCCAAGTTGTCCAAGATAGCTGTGTTGGGGCGGAACGGGACGGGGTGAAACGATGATGGAAGAACCGGCGAACGTTGAAACGGACGGCCGGGCTGTAGAATGCCCTGAGAGAGCATCGGAGAATCACCAATGAGCAGACAGACGGGAACAAAGCGGAAGCGCGGCACGGTGCGAACGGCGACGGCTGGCGGGCATCCTGGCGCTGGCATCGTGGCGGAACTGAGGCGGGCGATTGCAGAGGCGGAGAAGTTGGGAACAAGTCGGGCGATGATGGCAGCGGCGGCGGGCATGCCCAGGGCGATGATATACCGGATCGCCGATGGCGAGACACTGCCCAGAATCGACACGGCGGAACGGCTGGCAAACGCAATGGGATTACAGTTGCGGCTTGTCTCTAAGTAGATACAATGATGGCAGAGGTGCAATATGGCATGGCTTGAACGAAGAGGCGGCGTATATCAAATCTGCTGGCGCGATGCTTCAGGAAAGAAGCAGCGCAAGACAACGGGGCAGACCGACAAGAGCAATGCGAAGATTGCCATCGGCGATCTTAACCGGGACATGAAAGCCCGGCGCGTTGGCGCTGTTGACCCGTTCAAGGCACACAACGCCCGGCCGCTCACCGAGCATATCGCCGATTGGCTGGCGACGTTGGACCAGACCGGCGTAATCGTACAGGACATTGCCCAGTACAAGACGCGCATGACCAGACTGGCGGCGGCATGCGAGTGGCGGCGGCTGGCGGATATCACTGCCGAGAGCTTTGAGAAGTGGCGGCAGAACCCCTTGAACCTGTGGTATCAAAAGGCCAAAGACGTAACCGAACGCAAAGACGTGAAGCTGGCATCGCGCACCGTCAACCACTACTACGATGCCTTGCGGGCGTTCTGCAACTGGGCAGTGAAGCGCGGCCGCATGGTTAAGAATCCAATCGAGGTAATCGGCAAGGTGGATCAGGCCGGCGACGAACGGCGGAAGCGCCGGGCGCTGACTGGCGAGGAAATCGGCATACTGCTGGAAGCGGTCAAGAATGACGGGCACCGCTTGGCATACCGGCTGTCGATTCTTACCGGCTTGCGGCGGGGCGAATTACAGGCGCTGGTATGGGGCGACGTTCGCCTCTCTGCGGTCAATCCCTTCCTGGCTCTGCGGGCTGAGGCGACAAAGAACGGCAAGGCCGCCGATCTTCCGCTTCGCAGCGATCTGGCAGAGGAACTACGCAAGGCCCGTGGTGACAACGCTTTTGACGTGGCAGTATGCCCGGACGTTCCCACGCTCAAGCAGCACAAGCGATACCTGAAAGCGGCCGGGATACCCTACATGGATGAGCAGGGCAGGCAAGCCGACTGGCACGCCCTGCGCGGCACGCTGGCGAGTCTGCTGGCCAGAAGCAATGCCCCGGTCAAGGTGACGATGGACCTGCTGAGGCACAGCGACCCGCGCCTTACGCTCAAGACCTACGCCAACCTGCGCTTGTCAGACTTGGCAGGGGCAATGGAGAACGTGCCCACGTTCACCACCACGGCAGAGCCGCACATTCTGGCGGCAACGGGCACGACAGACACGGTGGAAACGGCCGTTGACCCGGCTTGCCAGAATACTGCGAATGAGTGGGGGGCAAATCAGGGGGCGCGCAGTGCCGTAGATAGTCACAAATCACAACAAGCGGGCGATAGTGGGGAAGTGGTCAAAGGTGAGAATCACACGGTAACCAGTGCCGGAAGTAACACCTTGTCACAAGCGGTAACAGGAAACGATAAAAGCCGAAGAAGGGATTTGAACCCTTAACCCCCGCTTTACGAAAGCGGTGCTCTACCATTGAGCTACTTCGGCGTGTGGGTCGGTACTCTAGCCAATCGGCGGAGGAATCGCAACTGCGGCGTAAAGCGTTTGTGTGGTAAGCTTTACGTGCGTGACGGTGCTCTTGAAGTGGCGGCGTCGTGGTGTGGATTACGTGCTGCGGCAACGGCCGGAAGTGCGCCCCTTGACCGTGGTTGTTGATCTCAGGTAGCGTTAGGGCGATGGAGGCAGTTTAACCGAACGTGTCTAACTCATCTGTTGTCACGAAAGCACAGGAGTCGCGGGGGCAGGGCGACGGGCCTGGTCAGATTGCCCCCCAAGTCAGCAACCGCGAGCTGCTGAGGTGGATGTTCCAATTCCTTAAGCCGGTTAAGGGCCTGGCTCTTATTGCCTGTACCTATCTGGCCATTGGCGTCGCGATCGAAGTGGTCACGCCGCGGCAGTTGGGCCAGACGATCGACACCATTCAGAAGATGGCCGCCGAGCATGCTCAGAGTGACCCTGGCGTGTGGGCCTGGTTGATTCGCGGTGAAGGCAAGGCCGGCGAGATTCGGACGGATGTGCTGGTGTTGCTCGGGCTGGTGACGGCTGGTGCGATCATCGGTTACCTGCGCAACGTGGCCTCCATGCGATTCTCAATGGAGATGGTCTATTACCTGCGTGAGGCGGTGTATGACAAGCTGCAGCGGGTTGGCTTCTCATTTCATGACAGCATCAGCAGTGGCCAGTTGATCAACCGTGCGCTCTCGGACCTGCAGAACGTGCGGGTATTTCTCCAGAGCTCCATCCTGAGCGTCCTCGAGATTGTGCTGATTGTCGGGGGATTTGTGATTCTGCTGCTCACGCGCCAGCCGTGGGTGGCGTTGATTGCCCTGATTCCGCTGCCGATCTGGACCTGGTACATCATTCGTTTCAGCAAGATGGTGCAGCCGAAGGCGAAGGCGGTGATGGAAGCCGGCGACCGCAATGTGCAGATCATCGCCGAGAACATCGCCGGTGTGCATGTGGTCAAGGCATTCGCGACCGAAACCGGAGAGATCAACAAGTACAGCAAGAACAGCGTTGAACTGTTCGGGAGGATCCGCGCACGCATCCGGGTATTCGCGAATTTCAACCCCGTGATCCGAGCGATTGCAACGGCGACCCAGCTTGGTCTGGGTCTGGCGACGGCGTTGATGATCATTCACGGCAGGATGACGCTGGGCGATCTGCTGGTGGTTGGCTGGTCGATGGGCGCGATCCTCGGACGGCTCCAGAATGTGGCAGCGCTGAACAACCAGTATCAGGATGCGATCGTGTCGGCCCGTCGGCTGCATGAGGTGCTGATGGCGCCGCCGGTGGTGAAGGAACTGCCTGGTGCGCCATCGCTGCCGCCGGGCTCGGGAGCGGTGGTCTTTGACAACGTGAGCTTCGGATACGATGCGACGAAGCCGGTGCTGCATGACATCAGTATTGCGGTGTCGCCAGGCATGATGGTGGCGATCGTGGGGCCGACGGGCGCTGGCAAGAGCACCCTGGTGGGTTTGCTGGCTCGGTTTTATGACCCGCAGCGGGGGAGCATCAGCGTTGATGGCGTGGACATCCGCGAGGTCAACCTGGAATCGCTACGAACACAGATCGCGTATGTGTTCCAGGAGACGTTTCTTTTCTCCAATACGGTCGAACGCAACATCGCCTACGGCAATCCCGATGCTTCCGCGGGCGAAATCGAAATCGCAGCGCGCCTGGCGCAGGCACATGAGTTTATCGAGGAGTTGCCCAAGAAATATGAAACGATCCTGGCGGAGCGCGGCGCGAGCCTGTCGGGAGGGCAGCGACAGCGGCTGGCGATTGCGCGGGCGATTCTGCAGAACCCGCGCATCCTCATCCTTGACGATGCCACGGCGGCGGTGGACTCGGAGACCGAGGACCTGATCCGCAAGGGGATGAAGTTTGCGATGCAGGGGCGCACCACGTTTGTGATTGCGCATCGGCTTTCGACGGTACAGGCGGCGGACATGGTGCTGGTGCTGGAAGAGGGGCGAATCACCCAGCGCGGCACGCATGCGGAGCTATTGCGGCAGGAGGGGCATTACCGCGAGATCGCGGCGGCGCAACTCTGCCGTGACGAAGATATCCGGAGGGCGGATAGCCCTTCGCACATGAAGCGCCTGCTGAGCCCCAAGGCCTTCGTCGGTGCGCCCACCCATCTCGAGTCCGATGCCCAGAACGAGGAGACGGCGCGATGAGCGTGACACTGCGCAAGCTCAAACGCTCCTGGCTGACCGGCTCTTCCATGGGCACCAAATCCAGCGCGCAGGAGACGGAGGATGATCCGAAATACAAGCCCATAAGCCTGGCGATGGTCCGGCGGCTGATGCGGTGGATGAAACCCTATCGCCGCTACTATTTCACGGGCATCTCCCTGGGCGTGTTGATGATCGGCATCAGGATGACCGAGCCAATATGCACCCAGCTTATGGTGGATCATCTGGCCGATTTCATCGCTGGGAAGACGGCCCTGAGTGCTGCTGGTATCACATGGTATTGTGTGACCATCATTGCGATTCAGGCGGCGCTCTCCGGCACAGCATTGCTGTTGGATCGCGGACGCATTCTGGTCATGACGTTCGCAGGTGAGAATGTGCAAAACGATCTGCGTCGGGCGATGTTTTCCCATCTGCAAGAGCTCTCGATGAGCTATTTTGACAAGAATAAGCTGGGCCGGATCATCTCTCGCTGCACCAGTGATATCAGCTCGCTGCGCGAGGTGAATGTCTGGGGCATCGATGCATTACTGCTGAACCTGATGGTGGTAGTGGTGGCATCGTTTGCGCTGGCCGCCTTCACTGACATTCGCCTGTTCCTTTCCGTGTGCTGGCTCGGCGTGGTGTTCTTCCTTGCCCACCATCTGGCCCTGAAGGTTTCCGGGAAGAGCTGGCAGACCGTGCGCGAGGGTTATACCCGCGTGAGCACGAACCTGGCGGAGAATATCACCGGTGTCCGCGTGGTGACGGCGTTCAACCGGCAGACACCCAACCTCAACGAGTTTAACCGCCTGCAAGAGACCAATACCGACAACAATGTCGCGGCCTCGCGCATCCAGGGAGGTTATCAATCGATCCTGGGGGTAACGGGGTTCATCGGCAAGGCGATCATCCTTGTCTATGGCGGCTACCTGGTGCTCATGCATCGCGAGGGCATCAGCATCGGCAAGGTGCTGGCAGCGAGTCTATACTGGGACTGGTTCATGTACCCGATGCGCGACCTGGGGAATTGGTTCAGCAACTACATGATGGCCATGGCGGGCGGTGAGCGAGTACTGAACCTCTTGGAGACGAAGCCCGAGGTGGCCGACACCGCTGATGCGAAGCCGCTGCCGCGGATTGAGGGTGCGGTCGAGTTCGACCATGTCACCTTTGGCTATAAGCCTGAGGTGCCGGTTCTGTTCGACGTCAGTTTTGCAGTCCGGCCGGGCCAGACGATAGCCCTGGTTGGCCACACCGGCAGCGGTAAGAGCTCGATCATCTCGCTGATTGCCCGTCTGTATCAGCCGCAGCAGGGCCGGATACTCGTGGATGGATACGACATCCGTCATGTTACCGGCGAGTCGCTGCATCGCCAGATGGGACTGGTCTTGCAGGTGAACTATCTGTTCACGGGCACGGTGATGGACAACATCCGCTATGTGCGGCCGGAGACTACGGAGCAGCAGGTGATCGAGGCGGCCCGATCCTTGGGCACCCACGATGCGATCATGTCGCTGAAGGATGGATTCAATACCGATGTGGGCGAACGCGGCGCCAATATGAGCCTGGGGCAGCGGCAACTAATTTGCTTTACCCGGGCATACCTGGTCGATCCGCGGATCTTCATGCTGGACGAGGCGACCAGCGCTGTGGATACAGCAACGGAACTGCTCGTACAGAGATCGTTGGAGAGACTGATGGCGGGGCGGACAACGTTCATCGTTGCCCATCGCTTGTCCACGATCATGCGCGCGAATGTGATCCTGGTGATCGACCACGGCAAGATCATCGAGCGCGGCACACATCAGGAACTGCTGGCGATGGATGGGAAGTATCGCCAACTTTATGAGCAGTTTGCCTATGGGGCTACGCTGCCCGTGGAACCTGCGATTGCTTGAGTATTTCCTCCCATGACGGACAGATCGGCGCAGCCATCCACGGCCTGTTTCAAACGAGGCAATGCAGATATCATCCCTGACGCTGGCTGAGTGCAAGGGAAAGCGAGTCTGGATGCCGGAAAAGATCGTCCGCGATGTTGTCCATGATGTGATTGCCTTCCGGATGGAGGTGCCGGTTGATCGGTTGCTCTTTGACCTGATCAACGCGGCCGAGATGCAGCGACTGCGACGCATCCGTCAACTGGGGCTGACCAGCCTGGCGTATCCTGGGGCCGATCATTCACGCTACAGCCACAGCCTGGGGGTCATGGAAACGACGCGGAGAATGCTGAGCCAGCTTGAGTTGGACTTCCGAATCGACCCATACCAGCGGACGGTCTGTCTGGCGGCCGCGCTGCTACATGACCTGGGACATGGCCCGTTCAGCCATGTCTTTGAACGTGTCAGTGGGATTGAGCATGAGGCGGTGACGTGCCGCATGATCCTCGACCCCAGCGGAGAAGTGCATCGACTACTGGTAAATCATCATCCCAGTCTGCCCCATGACATCACCGAGATGCTCTGCCATCGGCCGCGATCTTTCTTGAGCGATGTCATCTCCAGCCAACTCGATGCCGACCGGTTTGACTACCTGCTTCGCGACAACCTCATGACCGGCAGCCGCTATGGCGACTATGACCTGAACTGGCTGCTGCATGCGTTGGCGGTGGATACGGTGGGGAACCGCCTGGTCGTGCACGCGAAAGGGGTCTCGGCCATCGAGGCGTTTCTGCAGTCGCGCTATCACATGTACCGGAACGTGTATTTCCACAAGGTCGTGCGAACGGCCGAGGGGATGGTGCGGCTGGTGCTGCAGCGTGCCAAGCGACTGGCGGTACAGGGCCGGCTGATCTGGCCGGCACCAGAGGATGCGGTGCATAGTGCGCTATTGGGGAGGCAATTGACGCTGCAGCAGTTCACGGACCTGGACGATGTTTCGGTGCTGCATTGCTTCAAGCAGTGGGCGGGAGAAAGCGATGCGGTCCTGGCCCGGCTGTGCCGGGGGCTGCTATATCGTCGGCTCTACAAGGTGATTGAGCTGCCGGTGGATCTATCTCGGGCCGAGACTGATACGCTACTTATGAAGGTTCGAGATGTGGTGGCCGGGTCCGGCGGCGATCCGGATTACGACCTGTTCTACGATGAGCCGGCCGATACTCCTTACGATCTGGCGGAGGGGGAGGAGCGAGGCGAAGGGGAACATGTGCGGCAGATTGCCGTGCTGGATGAGCAGGGCAAGGTGGTGCCGTTTGCGACGTTGTCTTCACTGCCTGCCGCCCTGAACCGCCAATTGTTCTTCCGTCGAGTGCACGTGGCGGATGCGTACGAGGTCCTGGCGAAGCAGGTGGTGAAGTAAGACAAGCGCAATGGTTGGCTGACGTCGTGAGCTGGATTGCAGATGGCGGGAATATGCTTGCGGCGCATCAGCCGGAGCAAGTAAGCTCAGCGGCGGCGGAGGGGTTAGTTGAGGTTGAAACATGACTCAAGCGAGCCTCCGTGCAACGATGGATATCGCGCCGCTTGTGGCGGCGATGAAGCGACGGCAATTGCTCTCTTCCGGGCAGGAAGCGCCTTTCTTCTTTCAGATCGGCGACAGCTTTACTGTGGGCGATGATGTGTGGTCCGGGCTGGTGATCGCGTCCCGGGATGCGCTGTATCTGTTCAGGGAGACCAAGACGCGCGAGGGGCTGCGCATGGCGGGCGTCTCGTCGGACGCGAACCTTTCCATGTGCTCGAAGGAGCTTCTGACCATCGAGTACGCGGATATTCCCGGCGCCATTATCTCAGAACCTTCCTGGCAGAAGCTGGTGAAGAATCCTTGTCAGGTGAGCGTGCTTCTGCGCGATGAGGTGCGCACGGTCGCGCTGGTTCCCCGCACCTCCGACATCGAATTTGCTTCACGTTATCCGCTGGTCAGGGTCCAGTGTGGCAAGATTCTGCCCTGGGATGCCGAGGCGATCTTGCGTAATTCGGGATGGGTGCCGTTACGACCGGTATCTCAGCCGGACGGTGCGGCTCTATCGAAGGTAAGAATGGAACGGCTGCGGTGGACAGTTGTCGTTGTCGGGCTCTGCGTGCTTGTACTGGTAGCCCTGACCGTGGCGATGGTCCAATCCGAGTTGCTGAGCGCGCTGGCGTCGATGGCGCTGTGTCTTCCCCTGCTGGGGGTACTGGCCACGTTTGTGGCGTGGTATTCCCGGCCGAGGCAATTATCTCACCCCTAAAAGCGTTCGCTCGCGGAGCTGCCGGCGGGGCGCCCCCAGCACATGTAGCGACACGCTCTCGACCGGAGGGCTTACTTGGCCGCCTTCTTGCGGCGGCGGAGTTCGGCGTCGATGAAGGGGTCGAGGTCGCCTTTGTCGAGGACGGACTCAACGTTTGAGGTTTCGACGCTGGTGCGGTGGTCCTTCACCCGGCGGTCGTCCAGAACGTAGGAGCGGATCTGGTTGCCCCAGGCGATTGCGCCTTTTTCGCCGACGATCTTCTTGAGTTCGTCATCGCGTTTGGCCTGCTCCAAGAGATCGAGCTTGCCTTTGATGATCGCCAGGGCGAGGCGCTTGTTCTGCTGCTGCGAACGCTCAACCGAGCAGGTGACGGTGATGCCGGTGGGTTTGTGGACGATGCGGACCGCGCTGGCGACTTTGTTGACGTTCTGTCCGCCGGGGCCGCTGGCGCGGACGAAGGCGACGATGTCGAGATCGAGTTCAGGGATCTCGATCTCCTTGTCATTCTCGGGGAACTCGGGAACCACCTCGACCGCGGCGAAGGAGGTCTGCCGTTTGTTCTGGGCGTTAAAGGGAGAGGGGCGAACCAGGCGGTGGACACCGGCCTCGGCTTTCAGGTAGCCATAGGCATATTCGCCGCCGACGCGGAAGGTGACACTCTTGATGCCGGCCTGCTCACCATACTGGCGGTCTATCTCTGAAGCATCCCAGCCTCGGCGTTCGAAGAAGTAGAGATACATGCGGGCGAGCATTTCGGCCCAGTCCTGGGCTTCGGTGCCGCCAGCGCCGGATTGGATGGAGAGGAAGCAGCCGCGGGGGTCGTTCTTGCCGCTGAGCAGCGACTGCAGCTCGATCTTCTCGCCCCTGGTCTCCAGGTCGGCGAGCATTTGGTCGGCTTCCTGCATCGAGGCATCGTCGCCGGCTTCGGTAGCCAGTGCCAGCATAGTCTTGGCATCGTCCAGGCCGGCGAACATGGAGTCGATCGGCTCGATCTGGATCTTGAGCGCTTTGACCTCGGTTACCACTCCTTGGGCGGTCTCCTGGTTATCCCAGAAACCGTTCTCCCCCATCTTGGTCTCAAGTTCCTTGCGGCGGGCGCGTTTGGCTGGCAAGTCAAAGAGAGTCCCGGATGTTTGTCATCCGGGCCTCAAGTTCCGCGATTGCTCGGGGAAGGTTGTCGTGGATCATAGGTTGGCGGAGTGTAGGGTATGGGGGTGCGGTGAACAAGGTGGGGCGGGTGAGTGTGGGTTATAGCGGCATGAACTGGCTGATGATGATATAGGCGATGCCGGAGACAAAGGCAGCGCAGGGGATGGTCAGGACCCAAGCAATGATGATGCGCTGGCCCCAGATCCAGCGGACAGAGCGGACGCTCTTGGTGGTGCCGACACCGAGGATCGAACCGGTGATGGCGTGGGTGGTGGAGATCGGGACACCCTTGATCAGGGTGAAGCCGAAGATGCCCATTGCCGCGGCCGCCTCAGCGCAGAATCCGCCAATGGGTTGCAGGCGGGTGATGCCCGAGCCCATGGTCTTGACGATGCGCCAGCCGCCAAAGCAGGTGCCCAGGGCGATGGCGAAGTTGCAGGAGAGGATGATCCACCATGCGGTGTTGTGCACGCCGCCCATGAGGTGGATCTTGTTGAGCCAGGAAGTGGGATCTGGCGCTGCCCAGTGGGACATGCCGGCCGTTGAGAGGAGCATGACGATCACGCCCATGGTCTTCTGGGCGTCGTTGCCGCCGTGGCCGAGGCTGTAGAGGGCAGCCGAGACAAGCTGCAGTTTACGGAAGATGCGATCCACCCGATGGGGTGTGGTCTGGTTGCCGACCCACTTGGCCAGGGGCGTCAGTACCTTGAGTGCCGGCCGGTTTGCAACGAAGTAGGGGAACTTGGCGGCCCACCAGATCAGCCAGGAGACGATGGTCATGTTCACGACACCCAGCAGAAAGCCCAAGATCGGCGCCAGGAAGATGCCCAGGATGATCATGCTCCAGCCACTGAACTTGAGCGCTGAGACGCCCGATTTGAGTACGGCGGCGCCGCCGATGCCGCCGAAGAGGGCGTGCGAGGAACTGGTCGGCAGCGCCAGCAGCCAGGTGACGATGTTCCAGACGATCGCGCCGACCAGACCAGCGGCGACGACGTTGACGTCGATCAGGCTGTGTTCGACTAGTTCGCCGGCGACGGTGCCACTAACTTTGGTGCCAAAGACAAATGCGGCGCCGAAATTGAAGAACGCGGCCCAGAGGACTGCCTGGGCGGGCGTCAGCACGCGCGTGGAGACGATGGTGGCGATGGAATTGGCGGCATCGTGGAAGCCGTTGAGGAAATCGAAGATCAGGGCGATGAAGATGATCGCGACGATGATGTAGATCGAGTGACTGATCGGCGCGGCGGCCGCTGTGGTCGTTACCTGGGCGAGAGTTGGGGGAATCGTCAGCATGGGTAAAGCATCAGTGCCAGTCGGGCGGTTCGAGTCATCACCTGCAATAGAGCTAGCCGTTCTTGAGCACGATACGCTCAAGGACGTTGCCGGCATCTTCGCAGCCGTCAATGGCATCCTCGATCAGGTCAAAAATGTTCTTCCACTTGATCACGTTCAGAGGATCGACACTTCCCTCAAAGAGTCGGCTCATGGCGGCGTGGTTGGTGTCATCGCCGATGTTCTCCCATCGATGCAGATCGATCAGTTTGTCCTGCATGTCCTGCAGTTTGCGGCTTTTGCGAAGGCGATAGATGGCATCGCGAAGCGCCATGGTGGCGGCAAAGAGGTTCTCGGTCTGCTTCTTGAATTCGGGGGCCATGTCCTTGATGTGGTACAACCGGAATCGTTTGGCCAGAGCGTCCACAGCGTCGATAATGTTATCCAGTTCGCCGATCAGGGCGTGGATGTCTTCGCGGTCAAACGGGGTGATGAACTGGCGGTCGAGGCGATCCAGAGCCTCGTGGGCTAGCGTGTCGCCGTCATGCTCTTCCTGGCGGATTCTCTGGACATGGGAGTCAATGTTGGGGAATTCATTGGCCAAGGCGCGCAGATGACCGGCGGTTGATACCGCGTGATCGGACAGCTTTTCGAACAGGTCGAAAAACACTGTATCCCTGGGCAGCAGATTCAGCATCTTAAGTTACGCTCCGGTGAGTTAAGAGAACACCAAGATTACAGTACAGCGCATATTGTAAAGACCGGTGGCTGGCAGGCAAGCGGCAGCAGGTGCAGCGGCGGGAACGGCCTTTCGCGAGGCGCATAACGCATTACCGGAACATCGCTATGACTTTGTTCAGCGATGCCACCAGGGCGTCAATCTCAGCGACGGTGTTGTAGAAGGCCAGTGATGCCCGGGCGGTGGCTGGGATATCGAGTTTGTCCATCACCGGCTGGCAGCAGTGGTGCCCGGTGCGGATGCAGACACCGTCGCCGTCGAGAATAGTGCCGATATCGTGGGGGTGGATACCCTCGAGCACGAATGAGATCACCGAACTCTTGCTGCCGGCTTCACCAATCAGGCGAAGGCCCGGAACCTGGCGAAGGCGATTCTCGGCGTAACGCATCAGACCGTGCTCGTAATACATCAGATTTGGGAAGTCGATGGAGCGGAGATAGTCGGTGGCGGCCGCCAGTCCCACGGCATCGGCGATATTGGGAGTGCCGGCTTCGAACTTGTAGGGCAGGTCGTTCCAAGTGGATTTCTCAAAAGAAACGGTGGCGATCATGTCGCCGCCGCCCTGGTAGGGAGGCATGGCCTCCAGCAGCTCTTCCCGGCCATAGAGTACGCCGATGCCGGTAGGGCCGAACATCTTGTGGCCTGAGAAGGCGTAGAAATCGCATCCGATCCTGCGCACGTCGGTGGGGAAGTGCCCGACCCACTGGGCGCCATCGACCAGCACCCTAGCCCCGGCCTGATGCGCCATTTCGGTGATCTCTTCAACCGGGTTGATGGTTCCCAGGACATTGGACAGATGCGTCACGGCCACCAGCCTGGTTCGCGAGGAAAGCAGGCGCGAAAAGGCATCCATGTCCAGCTCGCCGCGCTCGCTGAACGAGATCACCTTGAGGATGGCGCCGGTGGCTTCGCACAGAAGCTGCCAGGGCACGATGTTCGAGTGGTGCTCCATGCCGGAGACGAGGATTTCATCGCCTGCATGGACGAATTTCCGGCCGAAGGACGAGGCAACCAGATTGATCGACTCGGTCGTCCCTCGGGTGAAAATGATCTCGCGGCTCTTGCCGGCATTGATGAATCGGCTGAGGGTCTCGCGGGCGCCTTCGTAAACATCGGTTGCCAACTGACTGAGCTGGTAGACGCCACGATGGACGTTGGCGTTCTCGAGCTCGTAATACTGCTTAAGGCGATCGATCACTGCCAGGGGCTTTTGTGTGGTGGCGCCATTGTCGAGATAGACGAGGGGTTTTTTGCCACGCACCAGTGTCTGCAGAATGGGGAAGTCTTTTCGCACCGTCGTTGGATCAAAGGTGCTCAGACACTGGGCGCAGTGGCGGTCCAGTTCAACGCCGGTGAGAATCTGTTGAACGACGGAAAACTCAGTCATTGTCGTCGTAGCCATATTCATACAGCCCTCAGGTGGCCTCGATACGCAGATCCTGTGGCAGTCCCTGTTGGGCCGCCAGATATTGCTCGATCTTCTGCCGCGCGGGAGAGAAATTCATCCGCGAGGTCATATCGGCCGCGAACGCGTAGATCAGCACGTGCCGGGATGCTTCGGTGGAGAGCCCACGGGAACGCAGGTAGAAGAGCATGTCTTCGTCCAGGGGCCCGGTGGTGGAGCCGTGGGTGCACTTGACATCATCGGCGTAGATCTCCAGGGCGGGCATCGACTCCATCATGGCCTGATCGGTGAGCAGCAGTGTGCGGTTGGTCTGCTTGGAGTCGGTGTGCTGGGCATCCTTCTGCACGAAGATCCGGCCCTTGAACACGCCGAATGCCTGATCGCCGACAACGTTCTTGTAAAGCTCGCGGCTGGTGCAGTCGGGTTTCTCGTGGCGGATGAGCGTATGGTTATCGATCTGGCGATCCTTATCGACGATCAGCAGACCGTTGAGCGTGGCATCGGCATGAGGACCGTCAAGGATGATCTCAAGATCGTTGCGTACCAGCTTGCCGCCCAAACTGGCGGAATGGTTAACGTAGTGGCCGGACTCGGCGATCTGAGCAACCGTATTGTTGATCGACCATGTGGTATATGAGGTCCAGTTGGACTGGTAATGTTCGACGGACGCACCACGGCCGATGAAGACCTCAGTCACGGCATTTGAGAAGGCGACATCGGCCGCATCGCCTGCGTTGGTTTCCACGACACGCAGGATCGCACCCTCCTCGGCGATCACGAGAATTCGCGGGCACATCAGCAGGGGGGCGCCGGCCGTTGTCGAGAGCGACAGGACATGCACCGGCCGGGCAATCTCGGCAGCGGACGCTGCGTGAATGACGATGACCTGATCGAGGAAGCCGGCATTCAACGCCGCAAACGGCGTCTTTTCCACGTCAACCAGGGTTGCGAGGAGTGACCGGCAGCGGGCGGCAACGGTCTCGGGCAGGTCGGACAACAGCCCAACCGTCAGTCCGCGCGACAAACCATCCACCTTGCTGCGGTCGCGGTTCAGCCGACCATTCACGAGTACCAACTCGGCGGTACATGCTGATGCCAGGGAATGCTGCGCAACCAGCGAGGCCGCGTCGATCATGCCGGTGGGAAGTTGCCAGTCGATCTCCGCCAGTGGGTCTGTATTGGTGAAGCGCCACTCCTCATCTTTTGCCTTGGGAAGCCCGGTTTGCAGGAATCGCTGCATGCCGGCCTCGCGGAGAGGTTGCAGACTGCCGCCGGCAGGGCGGGTTAGTCGCGTGAAGCTTTCGATGTTCAATTGCTCTGTGCTCATGAGATATTCTCGCGACTGCTCTTATGCGCGAACGGCCTCATTGTCTTCGATCCAGTCGTAGCCGCGTTCCTCAAGTTCGAGGGCCAACTCCTTGCCGCCTGACTTAAGGATCCGGCCATCGATCATTACGTGCACCTGATCGGGCACAATATAGTTCAGCATCCGTTGGTAGTGCGTGACGATCAGGATCGTCTTGTTTGTATCCTGACCTTTCACCTTATTGACGCCGTTGGCGACGATCCGCAGAGCATCGATATCCAGCCCTGAGTCGGTCTCATCCAGCAGCGCCAGACGCGGGTTGATCACCGCCATCTGGAAGATCTCGTTGCGTTTCTTCTCGCCGCCGGAGAAACCTTCGTTAACCGCGCGGTTCATGAAGCTGGAATCCATCTCCAGCAGTTTCATTTTGCTCTTGACGAGCTGCAGGAACTCAATGGCGTCCAGTTCAACTTCCTGGCGGTGCTTGCGGATGGCATTCACGGCGGCCTTGAGGAAGTAGCTGGTGGAGACACCGGGGATCTCAACCGGGTACTGGAAGCCGAGGAAGAGACCCTCGCGGGCTCGCTCTTCGGCATCCAGTTCGAGCAGGTCCCTGCCGTCATAGAGGACCTGGCCGTCGGTCACCTCATAGACATCCCGGCCGGCCAGCACTTGGCAGAGCGTGCTCTTTCCAGAGCCGTTCTTGCCCATGATGGCGTGGATCTCGCCGGTGTTGACCGTCAGATCGACGCCCTTGAGGATCTCGCGACCCCCGGCTCCGGCGACCTTTGCGTGCAGATTACGAATCTCAAGCAGTGCCATTGTTCTCTTTCCTCTGGTGCGTATTCCTGGCTATCCAACTGACCCTTCGAGGCTTACCCCCAGCAGTTTCTGGGCTTCTACGGCAAACTCCATGGGTAATTCCTTGAAGACTTCCTTGCAGAAGCCATTGACGATGATGTTGACGGAGTCCTCCAGAGCGATACCGCGCGTCTTGCAGTAGAAGAGCTGGTCCTCGCCGATGCGGCTGGTGGATGCTTCGTGCTCGGCCTTGCTGGTGGTGTTCTGGACTTCGATGTACGGGAATGTGTGCGCGCCGCATTTATCGCCCAGCAGCAGCGAGTCGCACTGGGTGTAGTTGCGGGCGCCGGTGGCCTTGGGCATGATCTTGACCAGACCGCGATAGGTGTTCTGGCCAAAGCCGGCCGAGATGCCCTTGCTGACGATCGTCGAGCGGGTGTTCTTGCCGATGTGGATCATCTTGGTGCCGGTGTCGGCCTGCTGGTGGTGGTTGGTCAGGGCCACGGAGTAGAATTCGCCGACGCTGCCATCGCCCTGCAGGATGCAGCTTGGATACTTCCAGGTGATGGCCGATCCGGTCTCCACCTGTGTCCAGGTGATCTTCGCATTCTTCCCCTTGCAGAGGCCGCGTTTGGTGACGAAATTGTAGATGCCGCCCTTGCCGTCCTTGTCGCCGGGATACCAGTTCTGCACGGTGGAGTATTTGATCGTCGCATTCTCCATCGCCACCAATTCAACAACGGCCGCGTGCAACTGATTCTCGTCGCGCATCGGGGCGGTACAGCCTTCCAGGTAACTTACATGAGCGCCTTCATCGGCGATCAGCAACGTGCGCTCAAACTGGCCGGTGTTCTTGGCGTTAATGCGGAAATAGGTGGAAAGCTCCATGGGGCAGCGCACACCCTTGGGCACGTAGCAGAAGGAGCCATCAGTGAACACGGCCGCGTTCAGGGCTGCATAGAAATTGTCGCCCGCCGGCACAACCGATCCGAGGTATTTCTTGATCAGTTCGGGATGCTTCTGTACCGCTTCAGAGAAGGAGCAGAAGATGACGCCCATCTCCGCGAGTTTTTCACGGAAAGTCGTGGCGACGGATACGGAGTCGAAGACAGCATCGACTGCTACACCGGCCAGCGCTGCCCGTTCCTGCAGAGGCACGCCGAGCTTCTCGTACATCTTCAGCAGTTCTGGATCGACCTCATCCAGAGTCTTTGGGCCAGCCTTCGCCTTTGGGGCCGAGTAGTAGATGATCTCCTGGTAGTCGATAGGGGGATAGGTGACCTTGGGCCAAAGCGGTTGGGTCATCTTCTTCCAACGCTCAAACGCACTGAGCCGCCATTTGAGCATGAATTCCGGCTCGTTCTTGCGCGCCGAGATCACGCGGATAATATCTTCGTTCAAGCCCTTGGGTACTGTGTCGGCTTCGATCTGCGTGACAAAGCCCCACTTGTACTGTTGGTCGGCGAATTCTTGGATTTGCTCAACGTTGGTCGGCATTTACAGCTCCATAACCCCATTCGCAGCAGCGAATTGGGTCGAACCCAAGCGATACCGCTATACTTGAGATTGAGTCTCAACGCTCCTAAAGTATAGCGTTTGGTCATCCAATAGTCACGTGTGGCCTGCGTATTTGAATGCTCGAGCGAGGGGCCGCTGGTACCACTTCGGGTGACGGATGCGGCCGGTTCGTGGTTGGGAGGTGCTGCAATGGCTGCGAGACCATCGACATATATTCTGCGCAAGGCTTGGTTGCTGGGCCAGGAGATGGCCAAGAAAGAACGCCGGTTGCGACCCGATCTCCGGGATGTGGCTCTCCATTCCACATTCCCCTTTTTCAAGAAGGTTCACCGCTATCAAATGGAGAGGACGGCTGGGTTCGGGTACTGGGATGAGAAACTCCACAAATTGATCGAACGCGAGGGTAACGGCCGCGGAGTGCGGATAAATGACCCGCGCGTGTGGGAGGCGTTCTACACCTACTATGGTGAGCCGATCCGGGATGTCTTCTGGGCTGCCTGGGAAGATGCGTTCATGCTCAAGGCGATGTATGAGCAGGAATCGGCTCGCATTGCGCAGGCCCAAGCCCGCGTGGCACCTGTGGCGCCGATCCATGTGGCGAATGCCGTCGGCCCTGTCAAAGAACAGCCCGAATTGTGGGACCATATCGCCGAGAAGGTCTTCGAGGAATTGGGTGGCGGCGAGGATGATGAGCGTTGGCAGATTCCCGCGGCCCACGCCCAAGGCGAGAAGGATATGCTGCCGCCCGAGAACAGGAAAGCCGCCGGATAGTATCCGGCGGCTGTATGCTTGCTGGCTTGCCGAACTGCGTTCACCCTGCAAGAGCGGCATCGATCGCCGCCTTGAAGTCTTTCTCCTGGCGCAGACCGACGAAACGCTGCACAATCTCACCATTCTTGAACAGGATCACCGTCGGGATTGCACTGATTCCAAACTTCATCGAGATATCACGGTTGGCGTCCGTATCCACCTTGCCGACTGTCACTTTGCCCGCGTACTCATTGGCAACTTTGTCGATGGTCGGGGCGAGCATGCGGCAAGGCATGCACCACTCCGCCCAGAAATCCAGAAGCACGGGAACAGTTGCCTTGGCGACTTCCTGCTCGAAGTTCTGGTCGGTGATCTCTTTAACGTTCGCGTTAGCCATTTATACTCCTGTGTAGGGTTCTGTGCTCAGGGCCGATGATAGTTGCGTTGCCGAGCCAGTGTCAATGTTTGAATGAGGTCGATAGCAGGGAGGGTGAAGACCCATGGGGGAACCTGTGGGTGCGGGCCCATGGTACGACGGAGCAGAAGGCGATGCTGAGCCCGTGGCCGGTGTCCTGGCCAAGGAACCCATCCGGCGAAGGTGAACGAGCCGATCAGTTCCACGGAGCAGGCGACCTGGCAAGCAAGTCTTGAGCGGAGCCGCCTGTTTGGCGATGATGCATGGATGTCGAAGACGGTGCTGAGGCTGGATCTGGAGCACACCATCCGTCGCGAAAGCCGTCCGGTGCAGGCGAAAGGAGACAATGCGAAGCATAACTAGATACGTCCCGGTTGATTCTCCCGATCTTGAGCGGGATTGCCGGCGGTTCCGTGGGCGGGTTCGCGGACAACGCCTCGCGCCAGTTGGCCGCAGGTGGCCAGTTCTCCTGGAGTCAGGCAGGACGAGCCGCGCTGGTGTCAGGCACCATAGGCGGCGCGACGGGCGGCGTATTCTACGGCGTCGGACAATTGCTGGGGATGGCCGGGAGCGCCGGCGGCCCGTCTTTGGCAGCGCTGACCATTGGAGGACAAACCAGACAATTGGCCGCGGCCGGTGACGCCACTTGGGCACTGGGTGCTTCCTCCGGCATTGCCGGGTCTCTGGCGGGCACCGTATTTTCGGTTAACGGTAACGATCCCCGCGCAGTGAGTGATTTCGTGTCGTCTGGCGCGAGAATACATGGGCCGCGCGGTATCGGTGCCTCGGAACTTACCTCACAACACCATATTGCCACGCGGTATGGATTCTGGGGAAGGCAGTTCCGGAGGATGTTCCAGCAGGCCGGAATGACCATTGAGAACAAGATGAATCTGATAGCCGTCTCCGGTCATCAGGCGCCCCACGGATGGTATAATCTTATGGTGTACCAGCGACTTGCAGCGGCTACAGAAGGTTTGGCTCCGGGCACCCAAGCTTACAGCACCGCATTTCGATCCGAACTTCTGCGGCTCCGAGTCGACGTTCTGCGCCAAGGACCAGGCGGATTGTATGATCTTCTGACATCGCCTGCGTCGGCGCTGGAGCGAACACTTGCGCGAGCGGCGTTTTACACAAGGTAGTCGAAGATGGCAGGTTACTATAGTGTGCTAGATCCCCGTGGATTTGACGAAAACGCATACCGGCGTTACTGGTTCCTTGATTTGAGAGATGATGCACGACGAGAATTCTTTGATCCTTGGCCCTACATTAGTGGGCGGCCAGTTGAGAGCGATCGCGAATTGTGTGTGGCAATCGAAAAGCCTGGTGACCCGCTTGATTTTACGTACGGCTACAGCTTTGTGCCATTGATTGTGCCGCGCGTAGCAAGTCTGCTTACAGAGATGGCTGCGGACGACATTCAGCTGATCCCGGCGCGTCTGCCCGACGGACAGTGTCTGTTCATCCTGGTTGTTATTCGACTTGAGGATTGTCTGGACTACCATCGTTCGGACGTAACCCGATTTACCCGGGAACACGCATGCGCAATTGGGAGACCAGAACGCGAAGGTAAGCCCCATATGGTGAAGCAACTCATCATTGATCCTTCCAGAACTCATGATCGCAAACTGCTTCGCGTTCAGAATTGGTCTGGTGATTTGATTGTCCGCGAGGACATAAAACAAACCTTGGAGAAAGCCGCCGTTACGGGCGTCACATACGCCTCAGTGACCTGATGTCTGCCTTCTACCACGCGATCGGTTCGAATCCGGAAGAATCCGGAGATTCAGAAAACGGGTCAGGAACGGGTCGGGAACCGAATACCTGGGTCCGCCAGTCTGACATAGCTCAATGACCTTACCCATGTTTCCCATCCCACCCAAAATCGTGAAAGATATTTCGCCGTGCCTAAGTCCCTGTCATTCCTCAACTTCCATTTTTGGCAGCCTCCAAATCGACCCTATAAATGGGGAGACCGCGCGATCGGGTCTCGTTCTTTGACAAGTGAAGATACGCGCCAAGGCAAAACGCGCCGGACGGCGTCCGTGGGGTACCGTGCCCCGAACTGTGCGCGCTAACTTGAGCACCTTTGCCATTGGTGTTAGTGACCTCACATAACACCCGGAGTGCGCACACGAACTTGAGCATCTTCCCCGAGCGTGCCTTCCGAATTCTGACTTCTCAACCTATCCTGCGCACCTTTGCCATATCAGTGATGCATCTCACATACCTACTAGGGGTGCGCACACGAACCTGAGCACCTTGGTCATTGAGGTTGGTCATTCACTGGTCATTGGGATATGGTCATTGGTGATTCCAGCAGGACTTATCCCCAATCGCCCCGAACTTGCGCATCTGCTCCCCAAATCTTCACCTAACCGCTTATATCCACAGCACTTGCCACACAGGGGGTACCCGGCGAACAACTTGCGCACCTGCCACTTATCCACAATCGCTCACCTCTCGGAAGAGCGGGCACGCCCCGATAGCAGGCGCTTGACGTGCAGCATGTTCAATGCCGCGCTGAGCAGGATCAGCAACCCCAGCAGGATTAACAGGACCGATACAAGCGGGCGTTCAGTCAGCGGCGACTCTTCTCCCATCAACAGGCTGGTGGAACCGGCAATGGGCATCAGCACCCCCAGCGTCAACAACGGTGGGATGGCCGTTTGTCGCAGCAGAACACCTCGGCTGACCTGAGGTGCGGCAGGCTTCCGCTCGGCCGGCACTCCCGGCTTTCCCGGGAGTGGTCGAATACTGCGACTTACGCGATCGATGTGCGGCAACTGTTGCGCCGGCTCGGAGGCTTCTTGCGGCGCGTGCTGTTCGTGCTCATGCTGAGCATCGGTTTGCCCGGAAGCCAGTGTTTCCAGGGCCTTGGCAATCTCTTCCTTTGATGCGGCCATCCATCATCCTCTGGCCTGCAGCGTACACCGACAGTGCGGGTTTTGCACTGCCATGAGAAGTCCCGGGCATTATACTTACGGTATGGCACAACAAAGCCGCGACAACATACGCGAACCCGTGGTGGCGGGGAGGTTCTATCCGGCATCGGCAGGGCAGTGCGCAGCAGAAGTTCGCTCTATGCTGGACCAGGTGCAGGCAAGCGATATGCCTGAGGGTAACTGGATTGGTGCGGTTATTCCGCATGCCGGCTGGATTTGCAGTGGGCAGATAGCCGCCGGGGCGATTGCCACCCTGCGCAAGTCGCGGCCGCAGGCGGATCTGGTTGTCGTGTTTGGTGCGGTTCATACCGTTGCTGGTCTCCAGTATGGTGCCGTGGACGATCACCAGGCATGGCGCGTTCCCACGGGCATTAGCCCGGTGGAACAGCGTATCCAGAAGCAGGTCGCTGATTCCGGGCATCTCTTGCGGCTGGATGGTCGACCACATCTTCGCGAACACTCCATAGAGGTGCAGTTGCCATTGATCCAGGGGGCTTGGGGCCTGGTGCCGATTCTTCCCGTGGCGGTGGCGCCGATCCCGGCGGCCGGTGAGATCGGGCGCGAAGTGGTACGCCTGCTCCAAGGCATCGCTCACAGTCCAGTCTTTCTTGCATCGACCGATCTGACGCACTACGGCGCCGATTACGGTTTTGAACCGGCCGGTCCTGGTGGCGACGGTTTTGCATGGGCGATGGATAACGATCGCCGACTTCTGCAGCAGATCAGCGCGATGGATGCCAAGGCGGTCGTGCGTGAAAGCCAGGAGCATCACAGTGCCTGCGGCGGCGGCGCGGTGGCGGCGATGATTGGCGCGTGCCTGGAACTGGGCGCATCAAAGGTGCAGATCCTTCAGCACACCAACAGTTTTGAGGTGCTGAGCCGCAAACTTGGACGCCAAAACGCAGACTTAGCGGTTGGGTACGCTTCAGTGGTGATGCGATGAGGCTTACTGATGCGGATGCGCAATATCAATAAGTTGTCTTTAGGCGAAATACGGTGCTCCACTCAAATCCAGAGGTCGTTTCTATCCACCGCTCGTCCACCGCGTATGCACAGCTTAACTATCGTAAACGCAGTGACTTAAGTGCAATCGATGGAAAGCTTCTGTAAAATGCTTTTTTCCTGCATGCGCATCCGCTAGAGTCAAAGTGGTGGCTTAGCCTCCGGAATCGTGGCCGCGAACAGCTGAGAGTTCAAGTAGCTTTCGGACGTGGCCATGCGAGATGTGAAGTTTGAACGATCTCGCATGTACGAACGCCGGAGACAAGCCAGATTTAGAGAAACCGAATACCGACGGATCGATTCTTGTTCGCATGGACGTGAACTGGCACTTGGCCCAATGAGGACCAGGAAAGCAGGAGACGTCATGAACGAGAACGAGTTCCAGACGAAGCTGACCGAGCTTATGGGCGAGATCAGCGCGTTGCCGGCCGGTGAGCGGGAGAAGTTCGCGAAGCTGGCCGATCAGACGCGCAAGCAGCACGAGCAGATCACGCAGACCGTCAGCAGTCTGCAGGAGAGTCTGGACTATTTGCGCCTGAGCATCAAGTATCTGGTCTTCGATCTCGAAGCCACGAAGCGTGAGAACGGATACCTGCGCAAGATGCTGGAGCAGGCCAGTAATAACGATTAGCAAGCGATCGACCCGCGCGACGACGGTGGCACTTGTGCCGCTGTTGCGTCGGGCCACACAAGAAGCCCCGGACCGCTCTCGGCCCTGGGCTTCTTTATTTGGGGGTAATCCACCTTTGCCGTCTGAGAAGGAAAAGAGCCGAGCCGGCGAGGACCGCCGCAGTTGCGGGTTCAGGAACAGCGGATGGCACGATGGTGCCAATCCAGTCAAGGTTGCCGGATATGCTCGTCAGGTACGAAGCGGAGGGGCGGTCCGGGGCGGGGCCGAATGTGCCTGGCCCGGTCTCTACATAAAGTCCACTCTGGTCAAACAGGGCAGCTTGAAATGAGGAGGTATCGGTCAGGGCGTATTTGTACGGGCCATCAACGCTGTAGTTAAGGCCGGCGAGTTTCCAGGTTCCGCCATCGTTGATAAAGACGCCACCACCAGAGTCGCCAAATGCGAGCTGCCCCTCATTCTGGCCGATGACCGGGTCGAACAATGTCACGAGGAAACGGCCCAGCGACGGGTCAGTGATTGCGTCGACAACGGTATTAGTTCCCCAGTTCCTCAGGCCGTCATAGGAACTGGTTGTCCACCCCCAGCCCTTGAGGTTTGCGCCAACAGTGATGTTGGAGCTTGCAGGCACACCGCGTCCGAAAATCACCGCGTTCTGGCCGACCTCTGCTGATCCGGTGTAAAGGGGGGCGTAGGTTGGGAAGGTGCCTTGAATATGCCAGATGCGCAAGTCGGCGTTTGGCGCGGTGTCATAGGAGATTGTCTTGTAGGGCAATCCGCCGAAAATGAAGTCATTGCCCAGCACAGCGTCGGGTCGGTCGGGAGCGGCTGGGTTGTCAGGGTTGATGTGGGCGGCGGTGATGAAGCAATCGGGGGAGATAGGTGTGCCCAGGAAAGCGCCCCAGTTTCCCTGGTATTGCCAGCCGCTGTCGGTCAGCAGGCCGGAGGGGGCGCTGAGGTTACGAGACGGAAAGCCGCCGGCATCGATGACGATTACCGCAAATGAGATTGCCGGCACGGCAAGGATGGACATGATTGCGGCAAGACAACGAACCCTGGTCGCGTGCATTTTGCCTCCTCAGCTAGCTCAACCATGGCCATTCTAGCTGTGGACCCAGCAGCGGGCCATATATAATCACGATGCAATTGGGGGGAAGGACAGGGCGAGATCGTTGCTGGCAATACATATCACAGAGGCGGGTGCGTTGGGATGGCTTTGGCCGTTACATATCCCTTCTGTCTTGGGAACTCCGATTGGGCGATCCCTACAATCATCAGATCGCTTTACTCCTATGCCATGTGTCTGGCAGGAGTTGCGGCGATGAGTCTGGAGGGTAGCTGGCGTGACGATTGCGCAGATGAGCAAGCAGAGCGATAAGGCTGGGTTGTCGCTGGGGTTCGGCTTTGAGTTTGCGGACATGTACTGCCGCGAGGGGCTGGTGCGCCTGGACCAGGCCTTCATGGGCCAGCTTCAGCAGCGCTCGCCTGATTTGTGGGGGAGGCTTGTGACTGCTCGGCGCGAGCCTGCTGCGGTGACGGCGAGCGGCCTGTCAGATCTCATTGTTGAGTCAGCACCGTTCGTTGAGGACTTCATTGCCGAGCTCTTCGGGATCGAGGCAGGACTGGGCGAGTTGCGGGCGCAGCATGGTGTCCTGGCGCCGTTATATGCGGTGAAGCGGAAGTTCGTGCAGCAGAAGGTGAATCGCTCTACGGCCGACCAGGCGAAGGCGATCAGCGGGTTGGCGATCGCGGCGGAATTAGAAGGGCTGATGCAGGCGCCGCTAACCGAGCAAACCTATGCGGAATATGTGATGCGGTGGAATGGCGATCCCGCAGCGCATACGCGGGAACTGCAGCTTGCGGGGGAGTATGCAGCCTGGGCGGCGCTGTCGCCGGAAGGGCAGGCGCGGCATCACGATGGAATCCTGTTCAAGCTGCCGAAGAAGCTTGATGTGCAGCATCTGGTGCCGGTGGAGCAGGTGACGATCCATGGAATTTCGCAGTTTGCCTATGGAGAGAAGCATCTGCGGCATCGGGAGGGGTTCCATCTGACCGATGCGGGCACCGAGCTGGCCGGGGCGCTGGATCAGGCGAGCTACTGCATCAAGTGCCACCATCAGGGAAAGGATAGCTGCTCGAAGGGATTGCGTGAGAAGACGGGGGAGCCGAAGAGCAGCGCCTTTGGTGTGCCGCTGGCGGGGTGCCCGCTGGAGGAGAAGATCTCGGAGATGAACGAGGTGAAGGGGCAGGGCAGCCCAATCGGGGCGCTGGCAATCGTCACGATTGACAATCCGATGTGCGCGGCGACGGGGCACCGGATCTGCAACGACTGCATGAAGAGTTGCATCTACCAGAAGCAGGAGCCGGTGGATATCCCGCAGGTGGAGACGCGCAGTCTGAAAGATGTGCTGGAACTGCCGTGGGGATTTGAGATCTACAGTCTGCTGACGCGGTGGAACCCCTTGAACATCGAGCGGCCGGTGCCGCGCGCGGCGACAGGGCGGAAGGTGCTGGTGGTGGGGCTGGGGCCGGCGGGATTCACACTGGCGCATCATCTGATGAACGATGGGCACACTGTGGTGGCGGTGGATGGGTTGAAGATCGAGCCGCTGCCGGTGGAGCTTTCGGGGGTTGACCTGGGCGGGGTGCGCCATGCGATCCGGCCGATCCGCGACATCACGGAAATCTATGAGCGGCTGGATGAGAGGGTGATGGCCGGGTTTGGCGGGGTGGCGGAGTATGGCATTACAGTGCGGTGGAACAAGAACTTCCTGAAGGTGATCCGCCTGCTGATCGAACGGCGGAGTGAGTTTGCGATGTATGGTGGGGTTAGGTTCGGCGGGGCGCTGACGATCGATTCTGCATTCGACATGGGATTTGACCATGTGGCGATGTGCGCGGGGGCTGGACGGCCGACGGTGATCCCAATGAAGAACGGCCTGGCCCGGGGAGTGCGGCAGGCGTCGGATTTCTTGATGGCGCTGCAGCTCACGGGGGCGGCGAAGGCGCAGTCCCTGGCGAACCTGCAGGTGCGGATGCCGATCGTGGTGATCGGCGGCGGGTTGACGGCGATCGATACGGCTACCGAATCGCTGGCGTACTACCCGGTGCTGGTGGAGAAGTTCCTGCGGCGGCATGAGGAGCTAACCGAGGAGATTGGCGAGGGCGGAGTCGAGGCGATGTGGGTTGAGGAGGAGCGGGCGGTAGCGCAGGAGTTCATTGCCCATGCCCGCGCGATTCGTGAGGAGCGGGCGGCGGCCGCCAAAGAGGAGCGAGCGCCCCGTCTGATCGACCTGTTGAACTCTTGGGGCGGAGTGACGATCGCATACCGGCGACGGCTGGTCGATGCGCCGAGCTACACGCTGAACCATGAGGAGGTGGCGAAGGCGATGGAGGAGGGGATTCGCTTCGCTGAGTGCCTGGCGCCCGAGGCGGTGGAGGTGGATGCTTTCGGGGCGGCGATGGCGCTGAGGCTCGAACGGCAGCAGGCGGGTGCGGGTGGAGCACTGGTGAAGACGGGGGAGCGGATTACATTGCCGGCGCGGACCATCCTGGTGGCGGCCGGGACGCAGCCCAATACGATGCTGGCACGGGAGGATGAGCACAACGTGCGACTGGACGGGCGCTATTTCCAGGCTATTGACGAGCAGGGGAATCCGGTCACGCCTGAACGGACGAGTAAGCCGGCATCGCCGCAGGTGTTGATGTCGCTGCGGCCGGACGGCAGGGCGGTGAGCTTTTTTGGCGACCTCCATCCCTCCTTTAGCGGCAATGTCGTGAAGGCGATGGCTGGGGCGAAGCAGGGGTATCCGATCGTATCGCGTGTCTTGTCGCGCGTGGCGGGTTTGGGTGTTTCACCGGCCGAACTGATCTGCAGGCTGAACGATGAGCTGCGTGCGGTGGTCCATGATGTGATCCGGCTGACGCCGAATATCGTCGAGGTGATCGTTCGGGCTCCGCTAGCAGCGCGGGCGTTCAAGCCGGGGCAGTTCTACCGCTTGCAGAACTACGAGACATCGGCCTCCCGGATGACGACGAAGGCGGGGCAGACGATCCTGGCGATGGAAGGGCTGGCGTTGACGGGGGCGGCGGTCGATATGGAACGGGGGCTGCTGACGACAATCGTGCTGGAGATGGGCGGGTCATCTGACCTGTGCGCCCTGCTGCGGCCGGGCGAAGCGGTGGTATTGATGGGGCCAACCGGTACGCCGACGGAGACGCCGGCGAAGGAGACTGTCATCCTCGCTGGCGGCGGGTTGGGTAATGCGGTGCTCTTCTCGATCGGCCAGAAGCTGCGCGCACAAGGGTCACGGGTGATCTACTTCGCCGGGTATAAGAAGATCGTTGATCGCTACAAGGTCGAGGAGATTGAGAAGGCGGCGGATGTGGTCACGTGGTGCTGCGATGAAGCGCCGGGGTTTACACCCTCGCGGGTGCAGGACCGGGCGTTTGTCGGCAATATCGTTCAGGCGATGCTGGCCTATGCACGGGGGGATCTGGATGAGGTGCCGATATCGCTGGCGGATGCCGATCGTTTCATCGTGATTGGGTCGGACCGGATGATGCACGGTGTGCAGGAGGCGAGGCATACGATTCTGCATCCGTACCTAAAGCCGGGGCACCGCGCGATCGGCAGCATCAACTCGCCGATGCAGTGCATGATGAAAGAGATCTGCGCCCAGTGCCTGCAGATGCACCACGATCCGGTGACGGGGAAGGAGATGGTGGTCTTCTCCTGTGCGAACCAGGACCAACCGCTGGACCATGTGCGGTTTGATAACCTGCGCTCCCGGCTATCGCAGAACAGCGTTCAGGAGAAACTGACGCGGTTGTGGATTGACCACTGCCTGCGGCTGCTGAAGGCACGCCCGCCGCGGGGGCAGCAGGTGAAGCAGCTTCATCCGATCCCGCCATGCCTGCGGTGAGATGGGTGTGAGATGCTAGCCGAGCCGAGCCGACTTGTCGGGGCGTTTGGGAAATCGTAGGATCGTGGCAGATGAGTACAGGAACGCCTCCCAGACTGGTGAGGGAGCTTATCGCTGCGCGCTCCCTGCAGAGCCTGGCCGATATTGTGGCCGCGGTGCGCGCGTGTTGCGCCTACGGGCTGTGGGGAAGTTCGCTGGCCGCAGTGACGGCGACAATTGGCAAGCGGCTGAATCGGCCGGTGCTGGTAATCTGCGGACACGTCGATGAGGCGGACGATATTGCTGATGACATGGAGTTGTTCCATGGAAGACGGCCGGATGTTCTGGCGCATCTGGAAATGGGGAGCAGCCTCGGGCGCTTCAGCGAGGAACAGGTTGCCAACCGGATGAACCTGCTGGCGAGTATGGCGGGGGCGACCAGACCGGGAGATCCGCCGCGGCTCGTGGTGGCGCCGATCCATGCATTGATGCAGGCGGTGCCTTCGCTGAAGCAGCTTGCCCAGATGCGGCTGACGCTCAAGGCGGGAATGGCGCTGGAGCCGGAGAAACTGATTGTCTGGTTGTCTGAACATGGATTCAACCGGTTGGATCAGGTGGAGGTGCCTGGGGATTTCGCGGTGCGCGGCGGCATCATCGATGTTTATCTGCCGGGCGAATTCGATATCGCAACGGATCAGGTGGGACTGACGGTGCGATTGGACTTCTTCGGCGATGAGATCGAGTCGATTCGCCGGTTTAGCCTTGATACGCTGGGATCGCAGGATGCGGTGGCGGAGATCACGATCTGTGATATCAAAGGGGCATTGCCGGATCATGCGGACTCAACCTGTTTTATCAACTATCTGCGCGAGGATGCGGTATTGGTGTTCTGGGCGCCGCTGGAGATTTCCGAGCAGTCGCGCAGCTACCTGGAGCGATTGCCGGACCCCGCGGGAATCTATCCCCTGTCGGCGATCCTGAAGATGGCGTCGCGCTTCACGTGCGTGGAACTGAGCGAGTTTGACCAGGGCGGGGCGATGGCCTCGATCATCGGTGAAGCCCAGAAACATGTTGCGCTGCCCGTGCGCTCGCTGCAGAAGTTTGAGACCGATGCGAAGCAAGCGATCGGGGAACTGGCGGAGTTGGCCAGGACGCATCGGGTGTGCGTATTCTGTGAGAACACTGGCGAATCGCAGCGATTCGCCGAACTGCTGGAACAGCACCAGCAGGGACTGAGCAAGGACCTTGATATCACCGCGGGATATCTGCACCGCGGATTTGTTTGGGAGGAAGAGGGCGAAGCGCCGCTGGCGCTGGTGGGGCATCACGAGTTGTTCAACCGCTATCAGGTACGGCGGCGAATGAAGCGGGTGATTGAGAGCCGCCCCGTCGATTCGTTCACAGACCTGAAGCCGGGCGACTATGTTGTCCATGTGGCCCATGGCATCGCGCGGTTCATGGGGATTCAGTCGTTGGCCCGTGAAGGCAGGAATGAGGAGTTCCTGCTGCTGCGGTTTGCCGAGAATGCATCCTTGCATGTGCCGGTATCGCGCGTCGGCCTGGTGCAGAAGTACATCGGCGGCTTCTCGGGGCATCCGCAGCTTTCGCGGCTGGGGTCTGGGGTGTGGGAGAAGCAGAAGGAGAAGGTCACCGAAGCGGTGATGGACATGGCGGCCGAGATGCTGGACGTGCAGGCGGCCCGTGAGGCGCAGCAGGGCGTTGCCTATCCACCTGATACCGCGTGGCAGAAAGAGTTTGAGGATGAGTTCCCGTATACGCCCACGCAGGACCAGGTAACAGCGGCAATTGAGATCAAGTCGGATATGCAGAAGACGCGGCCGATGGATCGCCTGCTGTGCGGCGACGTCGGCTATGGCAAGACCGAGATGGCCATGCGAGCGGCGTTCAAAGCGGTCGAGTATGGGAAGCAGGTGGCGGTGCTGGTGCCCACGACGGTGCTGGCGGAGCAGCACTACCGCTCATTCCGTGATCGCGTGGTGAATTATCCGTTCACCGTGGAGAGCATCAGCCGGTTTAAGACGACGAAGCAGCAAAAGGAGATCACGCAGAAGTTGGCGGAGGGAAAGATCGACATCATCATCGGCACGCACCGGCTGCTATCGAAAGATATCAAGTTCGTCGATCTCGGTCTGGTTGTCATTGACGAGGAGCAGCGCTTCGGGGTGACGCATAAGGAGCGCCTCAAGACACTGCGCCAGACGGTGGATGTGCTGACGATGTCGGCAACACCGATTCCGCGCACGCTGCACATGAGTCTGCTGGGGATCCGCGACATCAGTTCGCTGACGACAGCGCCGCAGGATCGCCGCAGCATCGTTACCGAGATCATGTCGTACGACACCGAACGCATCCGCATCGCGATCCAGCGCGAGCTGCAGCGTGAGGGGCAGGTCTACTTTGTGCACAACCGCGTGTACAACATCATGACGGTCGCCGAGGAGATCCAGGCTCTGGTGCCCGATGCGCGGATCATCATCGGGCACGGGCAGATGCCCGAAGGTGAGCTTGAGCAGGTGATGCTCAAGTTCGTGCGCCATGAGGCGGACATTCTGATCTGTACGACGATCATCGAGTCGGGGCTGGATATCCCCAACGTCAACACCATCTTCATCAACAAGGCGGATCGGTTTGGGCTTTCGGAACTGCATCAGTTGCGCGGCCGGGTGGGGCGGTACAAGCACCGCGCATACTGCTATCTGCTGTTGCCGCCGGACCGGCCGGTGACGCCGGTGGCGGCGAAACGGCTTAAGGCGATCGAGGAGTATTCGCACCTGGGGGCTGGTTTCAAGATCGCGATGCGCGACCTGGAGATTCGCGGCACGGGAAACATTCTTGGGCCGGAACAGTCCGGGCATATCGCGACGGTGGGCTATGAGATGTATTGCCAGTTGCTGGAAGAGGCAACGCGGCAACTCAAGAACGAGCCCAGGCCCCAGCGGCCCGAAGCGCACGTGGAGATCGGGCTGTCGGCCTCGATACCACGGACGTATATCGACAATGACAGTCAGCGCCTGGACGTCTATCGGAGGATCTCGCGATGCACGGAACTGGAGACGGTGGAGCAACTCCGAAAGGACATGGAGGATGCATTTGGCGAGCCGCCTCGGCAGGTCATGCTTCTGTTTGCCCTGACTGAGCTGCGCCTGTTGGCGGGGCACTTTGGCATCGAGAGTGTTATCAAGCACGAGCCGGATATCGTGTTGAAGGTGCGGAATGCACTGCAGGCGCTGTATGGGATGGAGGGGGCTCCGGGCACGCTCAGGGTGGTGGATGAGCAGACTGTCTATTTCCGGCCACCCCGGAACTATCTGGAGCCTGAGATTCTGCTGGTTGCACTGCGGAACCTCATGAGGAATGCATATGATCGATTGAAGGCTGCGCCGGCGCCAACTCCGGTGGCGGCACTTCCCGATGTGATGAAGCAAGCCGAAGTTGCCGGGTCAAGCGTGACGGCCGTTCCACCTGCGCTGGCGGTTTCGGAAACGCCGCGGCTGGCGATCAGGCCCGCCGGCAAGACGGCCGAGATGCTGACGCCACATCAGGTCGCCCAGTTGGAGAAGTTGCAGTCGCTCAAAGAGCATGGCGTGCTGACGGAAGACGAGTTCGCGGCGGCCCGGCAGAGGCTGCTCAAAGGGTGAGCTGGGACAGCGATCGCGAACCGCGACAGTAAGTCGTGTGATGAAGCCGCCCGTAAGGCGGTGCGGGCGGCGTCGCCGGTGTGTGGCGCGAGGGATCCGGTCCGTTGGTACAGTGTTTGCCCGTGTTTCAACTGGGCATGATATACAAACAGAAAAGGGGGGCAGAGGATGTCACAGCAGCTTGGGCTTGAGATCACTGGGGCGCACCCTTCGACCCAGCAAGAGCAAGACGGTGGCAGGTGGAAGCCCCATTGGTTGCATTGCGGACATGCCTCGGCCGTGGCGGATCCGGTCGAAGCTTGGAGACGTTTCGTGGTGGAGCACCCTTCGGCTTCGGTCTATTTCATGCCGGACATTGCCCTGCTTCCGGGACAGAACGTCTGTGAGCCGGTCGTTTATGCGCACTGGCAAGACGGCGGCAAACTAACGGGGCTGGCGATTCTCCCGACACGGTCCTTGAGACTCACCATTGTACCAGGCGCGCATACGTCGTTGCCCGGTCGGCGTCTGCTTGAAAACGAGCCACTCACGGACGGCACGGATGACCTGCTCAACGAATTCGCGGCCAGTGCGTGCACAATCCTGGATGCTCCGGGCATGGACTGCCTGATTCTGCCGGATGCAGAAGCTGAATCGCCGTTGCGGCCGGCTCTGGCGCGGATAGCCAGGGAGAAGCATCTGCTGTTCCGGGAACTGGCCACGCCGGCGCCGCACAGGTGGATCCGCTTTCCAGATCGTCCCGAGGAGTATTGGTCACAATTCTCCAAGAAGACTCGCTATAACTTCCGCTATCGTGCCAAGCACCTGGAGCATACTGTACGGCGAATTGAGGCGCCGGAGGAGATCGAGGAGTTTGTAAAGCTGATCGATGGGCTGATCAGCCGGACGTGGCAGCATCACCGGCTTGGGCTCAAGATCGACATCGGACAGAAGTTGGAGCTGTGGCGAGAGATCGCGAAGTTAGGCGCGTTCCGCTCGTACTTGCTGATGCAGGGGGATCGGGCGATTGCGTTTGCCATGGGCGTTCAGTGGAAGGGGCGCTTCACCTATGAAGACACCGGCTACGACCAGGAGTTTGCGGCCAAGTCTCCGGGCCAGGTGCTGCTGTACCGCGTGATCGAGGACCTGATCGCCCAGGATACGCCACGACTGCTGGATTTCGGATATGGGGAAAACGAATACAAGCGTATCTACTCGAACCACGAGACGCTCAGCGGACCCGTAGTGATCGTGCGCAATGCGATGTTCCCGTGCATGGCGGTGCGAGCTTCGCAGTTGCGATCAGCCACCGGACGTGCCGCACGCGCGATGCTCGCGCGGACGGGAGCCATGTCACTGGTCCGCCACCTGCACCGCGGGCACGTGCGCATAGGCAGGACAAGATCCCCGGAAGCGCCGGTAACCGTGGAAGGGTAGCCGGCTTGAAACCCATGTCTATCCCGATACGCACAAGGGAATTGCGCTTACCCTATGCATTGGCCGTAACGGCCTCCTCGGCTTTGCGGGTTTGAAGCATGTCCATCATGTCTCTAACCTCCTGAGCAAGCTTGCTGGTGGGGAAATCAGCGAGGATGTCCTGGCCAACTTGTATGGCGTCGGCCCAGTTCTTCTCGTGCACATCCTTCTTGAAATGCTCGCGGAGGCGCTCGATGCGGGCCTTGAAGATCTCCAAGGCTCCGTCGCGCAGTTGTGAGACCTCCTCGGCCGTGACGTAGATGTCGAGCTGGCGGAGGATGTTGATGCTGCCATCAATGTCCTTGAGGGCCACGGCATCGCGCCATCGTTGCAGCAGCGTTTGTTTCACGGCGTCTTTCCGCTGGATCACCTGTTGCCGCAATGGCAAGGTCATCTCGTGGCCGGGATAGGTCGCGGCGAGGCGTTCGGCAAGCCCGATGGCCTGGTCCCACTTCTCGGCGGAGCAATCACGATCGATTTGCGCGATGGCCTCTGTCGCAATGCGGCGAATCGCGGCATCGCGGAGTTGAGCGATCTCAGAGCGCAATTGCTCGGACTCCTGTTTGTAGCCAAAAGAATTCTCGACATCGTTTACCAAAAGCAGGGCGGCATCGTACTGGCCACGCGCCATCTCCTCACGGATCGCACGATGCAGGGCGTCGTAGTCTTTGTCACGGAAGGCGACGGCCTTCGCTCGTTCAGAGATGAGCTGTTGCTCACTGATCAGGTTGAGCATGACCGAGAACTGTTCCATGCGTTCGGCGACAAGGTTCGTGATCTCCGTCAGGCGATCGGCATTCTGGCTCGCGGAAGATTTGATCTGTCGGCAAATAGCCCATGCCAGGAGCGTCAGCACCAGGCCAAGCACTTCCAGGTTTGCTGAGGGTCCATTGCCATGCGCTACATGCACTATGGCAACTACGCCGAGATAGGCGGCCGCGAGAACAAAATACGGCCAAGTTCGGATGTCTTTCTGCTGGCTCATCGTACAGCTCCTTGTCCTGCAAACAGCAACCTCACTGCTTCTTAGAAGCGCCGAGTCAGTCGCCGGCGACAACATGGGCTGAATCGCCACTGTCGATTCGCCAGAGACGCGGTTATCGCTAGCCTGCGGTATCGAGGCTCTGGCGACGTGCTAAAAGTCACGGTCGACCCATCCAGCGAGGTACTGGTTGTTCTTCATTTTAGCACAGCTAAGGGCCACTAAGTAGAGCAAACTGTGCAGGTTTCCAATCTTCGGCATTCCCGCTTGCGCGGCAAAGGCAACGGGATGCGGCCGGTATCCGGCCGCATCCCTGTAAGTGCATGACAGAGCCTAAGCTGCGCGATCAGCGGAGGCGGAGATTGCCCAGGCCTTCGCCAATGTCGGCGCCTTCGATACCGCCACGCAGGCCCTTGGCCTTGGTGCGTTCGGCACGTTCGGTTTCGCGGACTTCCTCTTCCTTGGCCCACTGGGCCCGCTTGAGAGAGAGGCCGATCTTGCGCTCGTCGGAGTCGACGCGGAGGATCTTGACGTCGAGTTCCTGACCGACCTTGAGCGCTTCCTCGGGCTTCTCGATCTTCTGATCGGAGATTTCCGAGATGTGCAGGAGGCCTTCGAGGCCGGGTTCGAGTTCCACGAAGACGCCGAAGTTGGCGATCTTGGTGACATGGCCTTTGACGACCATGCCCGGGCGGTAGTTGGCCGGGATGACGGTGACCCAGGGGTCTTCCTGCATCTGCTTGAGGCCCAGAGCGATACGCTGCTTCTCCTGGTCCACGGAAAGGACGACAGCGCGAACGACGTCGCTCTTCTTGAGGATTTCGGAGGGGTGGCCAACCTTCTTGGTCCAGGAGAGATCGCTGACGTGGAGCAGGCCGTCGATGCCTTCTTCGATCTCGACGAATGCGCCGTAGTTGGCGATGTTGCGGACCTTGCCTTCGACCACCGAGCCCGGCGGGTACTTCTCGGCAACCTTCTCCCAGGGGTTCTCCTCGACCTGCTTCATGCCGAGGGAGATCTCCTGCTTGTCCTTGTTGATCTCGAGGATCTTGACCTTGACCTTCTGGTCGGCGGCGATGAGTTCGGAGGGGTGGTTGATGCGCTTGGTCCAGGACATCTCGGAGATGTGCACCAGACCCTCAACACCATCTTCGAGCTTGCAGAACGCGCCGTAGGACATGATGTTGACGACGCTGGCTTCGTGCACGGAGCCGACGGGGTACTTGCTCTCGATGTTTTCCCAGGGGCTGGCATCCTTCTGCTTCAGGCCCAGGGCGATCTTTTCTTTGTCCTTGTCGATCTGGAGAACCTTGACCTCGATCTCCTGGTCGATCTTGAGAACTTCGGAGGGGTGGTTGATGCGGCCCCAGCTCATATCGGTGATATGCAGAAGGCCGTCCACGCCGCCGAGGTCGATGAACGCGCCAAAGTCGGCGATGTTCTTGACGGTGCCCTTGATCACCTGGCCGACGGTCAGGCCCTCAAAGGTCTTCTTCTTGAGCTCTTCGCGCTGCTGCTCGATCATCTTGCGGCGGGAGATGACGATGTTGCGGCGTTCTTCGTCAATCTTGAGGATGACGGCGTCGATGGTGCGGCCGATCCAGTCGGAGATCTCGCCGGGGCGGCGGATGTCGATCTGGCTGGCGGGGAGGAAGACGGGGACGCCGATATCGACCAGCAGGCCACCTTTGATCTTCTTGGTGACTTTGCCGGCGACGGAGTCGCCTTCCTTCTTGCTCTTCATGATGGCTTCCCAGTTGATAATCCGGTCAGCCTTGCGCTTGGAGATGCGAACGGTGTCGTTCTCGTCATCGACCTCTTCGACGAGGACCTGGACAACGTCGCCGATCTTCACATTCTCGGGCTCATCGAACTCGCCCTTCTCGAGGATGCCTTCAGACTTGAGGCCCAGCTCAACGACGAAGTCGTCGCCGGCATGGCCGGAGATGCGGCCCTTTATGATCTTGTTGTTGGAGATGTCTTGTGCGCCTTCGCCGCCAACGAACATGTTGACATTGCCGGCCGCATCGCCCAGAGCAGACATCACGGCTGCATTGACATCCGCGTCCATGTCTCCGAGCGAGTTGATGAGATTGAAATCGACCATAAAAAAAGAAACCTTTTCGTGCGCGTGGCCATAAAAAGTGTGCGTTGCCATCCACGCTGCTGGCAGACGCCCAAACCATGAATTTTGAGCTTGCCGGAACACCCGGCAAGCGGAGAACAATGCAGTATATGTGCCAGTTGATGGAAAACAATGGTGTTAGGCCGAGTATTGGACCGCGCCGGTGCGGCAATGAACATAAGATGTTCAACCGGTCTGGGCGGTGGCTGTGGGAATATCTGGCACAATGCGGTGCTGAAGAGGTCATCAAAGCCGCTCTGTGGCGGGCATGCAGCGGGCCGTTGGGGCGAGGTCGTCAAGCGGCGGAGCCCATGCGCGGTAGTTACGTTCTGGCAAGGATTTAGGATTGCCTCGCGGTGTGAACTGTTGCTTCGAGGTAGCCGGAGGGATAGTTTGTTGGCATGAGTCGCACGGCAATCGGCAGTTCGTTGGACCGCAAGCGGCTATTGCAGGTTCTTCTGCCTCTGTTCCTCGCTTCGATCATCGCGTATCTGGACAGGGTCAACCTTGCGTATGCGGGGTTGACGATGAATAAGGACCTGGGGTTTGGGCCTTCGGTGTTTGGCATGGGGGCGGGCATCTTCTTCGCGGGGTATGTCCTGTTCGAGGTGCCGGGGGCGCTGATCGCGGAGAAGTATAGCCCGCGGGTATGGCTAGCGCGGATCCTGATCTCCTGGGGGCTGGTCTCAGCGCTGATGGCGCTGGTCACGACGGAGTGGCAGTTCTACATGGTGCGCTTGCTCCTGGGAGTCGCGGAAGCGAGCTTCTATCCCGTCGCGTACGCGAGCGTTATTCCACGCTGGTACTCGGCGGCCGAGCGGCCCAGGGCCATTGCGCTGATGCTCACATCCCTGCAGATCTCCGCGATCATCGGCTCACCGTTGGCGGGGTGGATACTGTCGCTGCACCTCGACTGGATCAAAGGCTGGCAATTCCTCTTCCTGATCGAGGCGGTGCCAGCGCTGGTCTTCGGGTTCATCCTGCTGTTTTGGCTGAAGGACTGGCCGAAGGATGCCCCATGGTTGACGCAGGAGGAGAAGCAGTGCCTGGAGAGGGCGTATCGGGAGGAAACGGATGCCAAAGACAGTGTGAGGAAATATACCGTCCTGCAGGCATTGGGAAATACAGAGGTCCTGAAGTTGTGCCTGACCTATTTCCTGTGGATCACGGGTTTCTGGGGCTACAACTACTGGATGCCGACAGTTCTGGAGGAGGTCTCCGGCTGGTCGACGATCAAACTGGGATGGATGATCGTCATCCCCATGGGCCTGTCGCTGCTGGCGATGGTCCTTATCGGGTGGTCATCATCGCGGACGGGCGAAAAGCGCTGGCACGGCGCGATTCCGATGTTCATCGCGGCGGCCGCGATGGCCGGCGGAACATCCGCCAAGGGACCGGTGGCGGGACTGATCTTTGTCTGCTTCGCGGGGATCGGCGTATTTGGGGCGTTTGGGGTGTGGTGGTCGTATCCGACGACGTTCCTGTCGGGGGCGGCCGCGGCCGGGGCGATCGGGTTGATCAACTCCTGTGGGAACGTTGGGGGTTGGGTGGGGCCGTACCTGACGGGGTTCGTCAAACAGCTCACGGGATCGTTCAACAACGCGTATATCTTCCTGTGCATTTGCCTGGCGGCGGCCGGGGTGTTGATGCTGACGCTGAAGAGAAGGGAAGCATGACCCGGGCATGACCACCACATGGGTCCTTGCGGAAGAAAGGTTTCTCATACTTCCTGTTGATTGGGCGATGGCTGGATGGGTAAAGTGGTGTCTCGTTTTGGCTGTGTCTGAAATCGGCTTGTGGGTTATCGATTCCTGACCAGTTTTCCGGATTCCAAGGAGTGGAAGAAATGGCTGTGCCAGCGTGTAGCAAGTGCGGGCGAGTTATACCTCCGGAGGACATCAACGTCGGCAACGATCTTGCTTATTGCCGCGCGTGCAATACCGCATGCAAGTTCTCATTGCTTGTCAACGCAACAGAGATGGAGGACGGCGTAGACCTCGGCAACCCGCCCAGTGGCGTATACCAGCGGAACGACGGCATCAGCACCGTCATTAGCGCCAGCCAACGTTCCCTTGGCGCTGCGCTGGCCCTGCTGGCCATGTCGCTGTTCTGGAACGGTATCCTATCGACGTTCCTACTGGTCGCGTCGGCGGCCACGCTCAAGAATATGGGCATGGTGGTCCCGCCTTGGTTCCCTGCGCCAGTCATGAACGGCAAATTGATGGATGTGGGCACGACCCTTTTCCTCTGGATCTTCCTCACCCCGTTCATCCTGATAGGCACAGGAATGATCGTGGGTGTGCTTGTGTCGCTGGCCGGGCGGACCGAGGTCGAGATCGGCCGCACGGAAGCCTCGGTCTTCACCGGTGTCGGCGCGATCGGCTATCGCCGGCGTTTCGATCCAGGCAATGTCACCGATGTGCGCTTTGTTCAGACAAGCTGGCAGGTCAACGGCCAAGCCCGGACCTGCATTATCATCGGGACCAAGGATGGAAGGCAGATCAAGTGCGGCAGCATGCTCAGCGACGTGCGAAGAAAGTTCCTCGCTGCTTCTTTGCGCAAGTTGCTCATTGGATGACGACGACAGGGAAGCCGACATAAGGAGATACGTCCGGCTCTGTCTCGACCCTCGCAATGTCCTCTCCCGCCCTTTGAGGGCGGAGGGGTTGTATGCGAAGAACCCAGGGCTGCGGGCAAGAACGCCTTGCCCTGTGCTGTGGTCTGCCGCCCCTCCGGGGCGGAATCCCGAGGATCGAGACAGGGCCGACACGTCCGTCTTGGGTCCCTCAGCCGATGACCGCGAGCAGGTCACGGCTGGCGATGGTGCTGCCGGGCTGGACGAGGATGTCTCTTACGGTGCCATCGTGGGGGGCGTAGACGGCGGTTTCCATCTTCATCGCCTCGATGGAGAGCAGGCGGTCGCCAGCTTTGACCGCCTGGCCTTTGGTGATGTTCACGGTGGTGACCTTGCCGGGCATGGGGGCGGGCACGTGGGTGGGATCGTCGGCGTTGGCCTTGGGGTGGCGGTGGAGGGTCATCTCGACAGAACGGTCGAGGACCTCGACTTCGCGCGGATGGCCGTTGAGTTCAAAGAAGACGGTGCGCATGCCATCTTCGCGCAGGTCGCCGGTGGTGAGGTACTTGACGATGAGGGTCTTGCCCTTTTCCAGGTCGATGTTGACCTCTTCCAACAGGGGCAGGCCGTAGAAGAAGCAGGGGGTGGGGATGCCGCTGGTATCTTCGTAGGCCTGACGGTGCTTGTCGAAGTCGAGGAAGACCTGTGGGTACATGACGTAGCTCATGACATCCGTTTCGGAGGGGGAATGGCCGATCTTTGAGGAGAGCTCACGGGCGGTGGCGGCGAGATCTACCGGAGGCATGAACTCGCCGGGGCGGCGTTCGATCGCCTTGGCACCGGCGGCGGAGAGGATCTTGGCCTGAACGTCTTTGGGCCAACCGCCTTCGGGATGGCCGAGCTGGCCCTGCATCATCTCGACGACACTCTTGGGGTAGTTCAGCGGCCGGGGGCTGTTGCGAACATCGTCGGCGGTGAGGTTATTGGTGACCATGAACAGGGCCATATCCCCGACGACCTTGGAGGAGGGGGTCACCTTGACGATATCGCCGAAGAGTTGGTTGACATCGGCGTAGGCGTCGGCGACTTCGTGCCAGCGATGGTCGAGGTGGAGGGAACGGGCCTGCTGGCGGAGGTTGGTGTACTGGCCGCCGGGCATTTCATGATGGTAGACGTCGGCGGAGCCGCTTCTAATACCCTCCTCGAAGGGGTAGTAGTATTCGCGGACGGATTCCCAATAGTCGCTCATGGCGTTGAGCGTGTGCAGATCGAGGGCGGTATCGCGCGGCGTATGGGCCAGGGCCGCGACGATGGAATTGAGGCAGGGCTGGCTGGTGGTGCCGGAGAGGCTGGCCAGGGCGGCATCGCAGATGTCCGCGCCGGCGTCGGCGGCGCGGAGCACGGAAGCGGCATTGATGCCGCTGGTATCGTGGGTGTGGAAGTGAATGGGGATGCCGACTTCCTGCTTCAGAGCCTTGACCAGTTCATAGGTGGCGCTGGGCTTGCACAGGCCAGCCATGTCCTTGATGGCGAGGATGTGGGCACCCATCTTCTCAAGTTCCTTGGCCATGCGGAGATAATACTTCAGGTCGAAGCGCGGGCGGGTGGGGTCGAGGATATCGCCGGTGTAGCAGATGGCGGCTTCGCAGATGGAGCTGGTTTCTTCGCGGACAGCGGCCATGGCGACGGCCATGTTCTTCGTCCAGTTCAGGGAGTCGAAGATGCGGAAGATGTCGATGCCGAGGCGGGAGGAGAGCTTGATGAATTCGTGGACGACGTTGTCGGGATAGTTGGAGTAGCCAACGGCGTTGCTAGCACGCAAGAGCATCTGAAAGGGGATGTTGGGGATCTGAGTGCGGAGATCGGTGAGGCGCTCCCACGGGTCTTCCTGGAGGAAACGCATGGCGCTGTCGAAGGTGGCGCCGCCCCACATCTCGAGGGAGAAGAGATCGGGGAGGAGGCGGGAAATGGCCGGGGCGATCGCAAGCATGTCGTGGGTGCGCACGCGGGTGGCGAGAAGGGACTGATGCGCATCGCGCAGGGTGGTATCGGTGATCAGCAGAGCCTTCTGCTGCAGGATCCACTGGCAGAACTTCTCGGGGCCGAGCTGCTGCAATTTCTGGCGCAGGCCGGCGGGTGGCGGTTCGCTGCGGTTGTAGGCGGGCACCACGGGCTCGGAGAACTTGCGCTTGGGGTCGAGCTTGCCCTTCACATCGGGACGCGAGTTAACGGCGACATCGGCGAGGTAGAGCAGGACCTTGGTGGCGCGGTCGCGCTGAATAGCGAGGTGGAAAAGCTCGGGAGCAGAGTCGATGAACGTCGTGGTGGCGGAGCCGGAGAGGAAGGCCTGGTGGCGGACCACGTTGAGCATAAAGGGAATGTTGGTCTTTACGCCGCGGATGCGGAACTCCTGGAGGGCGCGATCCATGCGGATGGCGGCTTCTTTCTTATCGGAGCCCCAGGCGGTGACCTTCACCAGCAGGGAATCGAAGTAGGGCGTGATCACTGCGCCGGCAAAACCGTTGCCACCGTCCAGACGCAGGCCGGCGCCGCCCGGCGAGCGGTAGGTAGAGATCTTGCCGTAGTCGGGGATGAAGGAGTTCTCCGGGTCCTCTGTGGTGACACGGCACTGGATGGCAACGCCGCGGGCTTCGATCTTGTCCTGCGGCGGGATGTTCAGAGGCGCTTCGTGCAGCTTGTGGCCCTGAGCGATGAGGATCTGGCTCTTGACAATGTCGAGGCCAGTCACCATTTCGGTGACGGTGTGCTCAACCTGGATGCGTGGATTCACTTCGATGAAGAAGTAATCGCCGGTCGCGGCGTCGACGAGAAATTCAACGGTGCCGGCATTGCGGTAGTTGACGGATCTGCATAGGGAAACGGCAGAGTCGCAGATGCGGCGGCGAAGACCCAGCGGGAGGGAGGGGGCAGGGGCGACTTCGACGACTTTCTGGTGTCGCCGTTGAACGGAGCAATCACGTTCCCAGAGGTGGACGAGGTCGCCGTGCTGGTCGCCGAGGATCTGCACTTCGATATGCTTCGCCTGGCCGATGTAGCGCTCGAGGAACACCTCGGGACGGCCGAAGGCGGCGCCGGCTTCGCGCTGGGCTTCGGCGACTTTGTTCGCCAGTTCACCTTCGTTCTGGACGACGCGCATGCCCCGGCCGCCGCCACCGAAGGAGGCCTTCACCATCAGGGGGAAACCGATTTGCCTGGCGGCTTTGGCGATCTCGGCGGGATCCACGAGAGCATCCTCGGTGCCGGGAACGGTGGGGACGTTGGCTTTCTTCGCGAGTGCCTTGGCGGCCGTCTTGTCGCCAAACATTTCAAGCTGCTCTGGGGTCGGACCGACGAAGGTGATGCCGTTGGCAGCGCAGGCGCGGGCGAGAGCGGCATTCTCGGCGAGGAAGCCGTAGCCGGGGTGCATCGCGTCGACGCCATGTTCTTTGGCGACGGCGATGAGGTAGTCGATGTTGAGATAGCCTTTCACGGGCTCGCCGCCTTTGGCGGGGCCGATCCGGTAGGACTCATCGGCCTTGAAGCGATGCAGGGAGAAGCGGTCTTCCTGGCTATAGACGGCGACGGTGCGCAGGCCCAATTCGGTGGCAGCGCGGAGGACGCGGATGGCGATCTCAGAACGATTGGCGACGAGCAACGTTTTCATAGTGAAAGCGGTCCTGCATCAACAGCATAGGGATGTCCTATGAGATTCTGTGGGAACTATAGCACTCGCAAAGGTCGCGGGCGTGCTTGAGCAGGCGAGGTGGTTGCGTCATGCGGCAAGCAATGCTAAATCATCCGGGCATGGCAGAGTTTGACGTGATGGCGGAGGCGTATGATGCGATGATCAACTGGGAGCGGCGGCTGGCGAATGAGACGCCGCTGCTGCGGTGGGTGATTGAGCAGGCGAGGGCAAAGAGTGTGCTGGATGCAGCGTGCGGCACCGGAAGACATGCGGCGATGCTTGCCTCGTGGGGGTTGCGGGTGCAGGGGGCTGATCTGAGCGCGGAAATGATCGAGTGGTGCCGGGGGCGGCATGGGGAGGGAAAGACGGGGATGCTCTCGTGGGCCCAGCGGAGTTTCACGGAGAAGGCGCCTGAGCCCTGGGATGTGGTGATCTGCACGGGCAATTCGCTGGCCCTGGCGGGGAAGTTGGGTGTGATCGAGCAGGGGATCAAGGCGATGGCGGAGAGTGCCACGCGGGCGCTGATGCTGCATGTGGTTAATATCTATGGCCGGCCGGATGGGCCGGTTGTGTGGGACAAGAGCATGCGGGTGCGGCTTAAAGGTGGCGAGCATCTGCTGCAGAAGGGGATTCATCGCTGCGCCGGCCGGGGATATGTGGACTTTGTCCTGACATCCTTGCAGTCGTTTGAGGTGACGACCCGGTGTGCGGAGTTTGTGGGACTGCGGCGGAATTGGCTGGAGGAGCAATTGCGGGGGAATGGGTTTTCGCGGGTGCAGTGCTTCGGCGGGTATGGGCGGCAGGAGTTTGATGAGGGGAAGAGTGGAGATCTGATTGTGATCGGTATAAGGTAGACGGCCACTTTGTCTTTGGTGGGGGGATGGGGTACAAATCGGCGGCAGTATGGCCGAGAAAACGATTACCATCGACGATGTGCGGCATGTGGCGAAACTTGCCCGGCTGCACCTGAACGCGGACGAGTTGGCGCGGTTTACGCTCCAGCTTGGGGGCATTTTGCATTACGTGGAGAAGCTATCGGAGCTTGACGTCACGGGCGTTGAGCCGATGGCACATGCGCTGCCGATCAGCAATGTGCTGCGGGAAGATGTGGCGGAAGAGTCGTTGCCGGTGGAGAAAGTTCTGGCCAACGCCCCAGCGCGCGATGGGGATTTCTTCTCGGTGCCGAAGGTGATCGGCGGCGATGAAGATTCGGCGGGGTAAGGATGCGGCTTTCGAGTTAAGCACGAAGACCGAAGATGCGAAGAAACGAAGGACCACCAAGACATGCTGGCGTTTGACACGGTTGTGGCGGCACGAGATGCGATCCGGGCGAAGAAGGTCTCGGCAGTTGAGCTTGCGCGGCAGTCGCTGGACCGGATTGCCAAAGTGGATCCGAAGGTGAGGGCGTTTAACAGCGTCTATCCGGAAGTGGCTCTGCAGATGGCGCGGGAAGTGGATGAGGGGAAGCGCAGCGGGCCGCTCGCGGGTGTGCCGATAGCCTTGAAGGACAATTTGTGCACGACGTTTGGCACTACGACCTGCTCGTCGAGAATGCTGGCGAATTTTCATGCTCCATATACTGCGACGATTGTGCAGAAGCTGGAGGCGGCCGGGGCGGTGTTTGTGGGCAAAACGAATCTTGATGAATTCGCGATGGGCTCATCGACGGAGAACAGCGCCACGCACACAACGCGAAATCCGTGGGATATGGAGCGGGTGCCAGGCGGGTCTTCGGGCGGTTCGGCGGCAGCCCTGGCGGCCGGGATGTGCTGCGCTTCGGTGGGATCGGATACCGGCGGGTCGATCCGGCAGCCGGCGGCGCTGTGCGGGGTGGCCGGGCTTAAGCCGACCTATGGGCGGGTCAGCCGGTATGGGCTGGTGGCGTTTGCATCATCCCTAGATCAGATCGGGCCGTTCACGTGGAACATGGCGGACATGGCGACGATGATGGAGGTGATCTCGGGGCACGATCGCCGCGATGCCACCAGCGTCAATGAGCCGGTGCCGCAGTATTCGACGGAGGTGGGTAAGCCGCTGGCCGGACTGCGGATCGGGATCGCGAAAGAATTTCAGCTTGCCGCCGGGATAGATTCGGCCGTGAGCAAAGCGGTAAGCGAAGCGATCGATGTTTACCGCAAGCTGGGCGCGAGCGTGGTTGATGTCTCGCTGCCGCATACCGACTATGGCATCGCGGCATATTATGTGATCGCCCCGTGCGAGGCCTCCAGTAACCTGGCGCGGTATGACGGTGTCCACTTTGGCCATCGAACCAGTGAGAAGGTGAGCGACATTGTCGAACTGTTCTCGCGTTCGCGCGCGGAAGGGTTTGGCGATGAAGTTAAGCGGCGAATCATGATTGGCACCTATGCCCTGTCGAGCGGGTACTACGATGCCTATTACGTGCGGGCGCTGAAGGTTCGCACGCTGATCAAGCGGGACTTCGATCAGGCGTTTGAGAAGTGCGATGTGATTGCGTGTCCGACATCGCCAACGCCCGCGTTCAAGGTTGGCGAGAAGAGCGGCGATCCGCTGTCGATGTATTTATGCGATGTTTTCACGGTGACGTGCAACATCGCCGGGATAGCGGGGCTGAGCATTCCGTGCGGGTTTGCCGGCGTGACCAAGCCGCTGCCGATTGGGCTGCAGCTTCTTGGGCCGGCATTCAGCGAAACCAGGCTGCTGCAGGTGGCCGGTATGTACCAGAGGGCGACCGATTGGCATCAGCGCCGGCCGAATGTGGCATAAGTAGTTATTGTACAATGGCTTAGGATTTCACGCGAAGTTATGGCGTGCGATGCCGGGATGCTAATACCACATTCCATGGGGGATAGCGATCACGCTGGGGCACTACATTTTGCGTTTGCCCCCGCGATTGGGTACCTTCTAGACTGATGCGCTGCCCCTTTTGCTATGCGGAGAAAGATCATCTGAAGGTGATTGACTCGCGAACCTGCGAGGGTGGGCGGGCTGTGCGCCGGCGTCGGCAATGTCTGAAGTGCGAGAAACGGTTTACCACCTACGAGCGGGTTGAGGAACAGATTAAGCTGGTGGTGGTAAAACGGGATGGCCGGCGTGTGCCATGGGATAGGAATAAGATACTGACCGGGCTGGAGCGGGCGAGTTTTAAGCGCGCGGTGCCCGAGAGCGAACTGCAGCGGATTGCGGACGAAGTGGAAGAGGAAGTCTATCGCAACCACGAGCGCGAGGTGTCAAGCCAGGTGATCGGCCAGGCGGTGATCCAGCGCTTGCGGAGGATTGATCAGGTTGCCTATGTGCGGTTTGCCAGTGTTTATCACCAGTTTGGCACATTGGAGGAAATGATCGAAGAAGCGCGGCGGGTTATTGCGGCACGGCGCTACGACGTGCCGGGGCAGGGACGATTATTTGGGGATGAGCAGGCGGCGGCGTCGGAAAATCATGATCGGCCTGTGGGCAACGGCACCAGGGCCAGGCGGACTGATGGGGACAAAGGCGGCAGCCGGCCGCCAGGATTGAACGCGGAGATCGCATGACTGTGATTTCAAGTGTAACGTCAAGGTTGCTTCTGACATGCATCGCAGGGATGGCGCTGGTAATGCTTGCGGGGTGCACCGAAACGGGTCGTCCTTCCACAACGATGCCGGTTTCGCGCTATCAAAGCCAGGGGTTGCGCAAGGTTCCGGAGTATCTGCAGGGGACGATCTACGAGCGTGCGGATGTACGTGAGACCACTGCGTACGCGGTGTCGGGGTATGGACTGGTTGCGGGGCTTCGCGGCACGGGTGATAACAGCGCGATTCCACAACTGGTTCGCGAATACATGATAAAGGAAATGCGCCGCGGCGGGTTTGGCAGCGAGAATATGGGGACGCAGGATACGGGGCCAGAGACGATTCTGCGCGATAATCGATTTGCCGTGGTGCGCGTGGATGGATTGATACCACCAGGAGCTCGCGAGGAAAGCCGGTTTGACGTCTACGTTTCGGCGCTGGATGAGAGCTACACCAAGAGCCTGTCACATGGGCTGCTTTATATGATGGATCTTCGGATCATGGGGGCTAATCCGCGTAATCCCGGCGGCAGTGTGAATACCAAAGCGGTGGCGACCGGTCCGGTGTTTGTCAATCCCGCGTATGCGCTGCTTTCAGGTGAATCATTGGATGCACAGGCACAGGCGAGCCTGCGCTTCGGCATGGTGATGGATGGCGCTGTCTGCAAGATCGATAACCCGCTGATGATCCGAGTTCGGGATCCGCAGTTCAGCACGACGCGGGCGTTGGAACGCCGGATCAACGAGCGTTTCCAGAGCGTTGCGGACAAGACCAACGCGGTTGGCCAGCTTGCCATGGCGTCGGCTCAGGATGAGGCTACCGTGAGGGTGTATGTTCCCCGGTCATACAACGGTGATTGGGAGCATTTTGCCGGTGTGGTCCGACATCTGTATCTGAAGGGCGATCCGGGCTACCTCGCGCAAATGGCGCAGAAACTGGCTGATGCGGCCGAGCAGCCTGATGCGCCGCTGGAAAACATCTCGTTTGCTCTGGAGGGCATTGGCCCCTCCGCCCGGGCGGTGCTCTCGAAGATGATGAAGAGCCCGAAGCAGGACGTGGCATATGCGGCAGCGCGGGCGGCGGCGTTCGTCAGCGATGATCCGGCGGAGCCAAGGGATGTGCTGTTGAAGATGGCGAAGACTCCAAACCACCCGTTCCGCATCAATGCTGTGCGCACACTTGCGTCGATGCCGAATTCGCCGGAGACGAATACGGCAGTGCGGCAACTGATCAACAGCGATAACAACTATGCCCGAATCGAGGCATATAAGGCACTGGCGCGAAACCATGATCCTGCAGTGATTACCCCGACAGTGAACCCGACAGTACAGGAAAAATTCGCTCTGGATATTCTGCCGTCCAGTGGTGCGCCACTGATCTATGCCACTCGGCGGGGACTGCCGAGAATAGCGATGTTTGGGACGCGGCAGTCGATGGTTACACCGGTTACGTTTTCGGCACTCGACGCCCGGTTGACGCTGACGGCTGACAAGGCTGACGGATCGGTAACGATTTATTACCGGTCTCAGGCGGCATCCGGCGATCGCGTCACAGGAGTAATCCGGCAGGAATCACGGTCGGACCTGGCGAATATTCTGGCGAGGCTTGGAGGTGAAGCAGGACCCGACGAAAAGCGGTTTGATTTCAGTTATTCCGATATCGTGGCGCTGCTGCAGTCGATGCACCAGCAGGGGAAACTCGTCGGCAAGGCAATGGATGGGACGGAAGTGCCCATTACACTGGTGATTGAGGAAGATACCGGTCCGACGCGCGACGACATTCTGTCGGCCCCGCGGATCCCCGAGACAGAGCGAATGGAGTCCGAAGGCCAGGAGATGATGGCGCCGCAGATCCCGGATACCGAGGCGCCGGCAACATCGCCGGCGGTACCGGTGACCGGTCCGGCGAAGAACGGTCGGGCGAACTAGCAATGATGCCGGCCGGAGTGAAGTGTGTTGCGTGGTGGATGGTCAGGGAGGACCTGGCGGATGCGACTAAAGAAACTGATAGTTCACGGCTTTAAGAGCTTTGCCGACCGGACGGAGTTCGTCTTCGATTGCCCGATTACCGGCATCGTCGGTCCCAACGGCTGCGGCAAGAGCAACGTTGTCGATGCCATCAAATGGGTGCTGGGGGAGCAGTCTGCCAAGAGCCTGCGCGGCGACGCCATGCTGGATGTTATCTTCAACGGCTGCGCCACGCGCAAACCTGGTGGACTGGCCGAGGTGATGCTGGTTTTCGACAATCCCAGGCGCGAGGATGGGGCTCGCATCCTGAACATTGATGTGGACGAGGTGGCGGTGGGCCGGCGGCTCTTTCGCGATGGCACCAGCGAATACGTTCTGAACAACCAGAACACGCGCCTGCGCGATATCCGTGAGATGTTCCTGGATACGGGCGTAGGCGCCGATGCCTACAGCGTGATCGAACAGGGCAAGGTCGACCTCCTGCTGCAGTCGAATCCCCAGGAACGCCGGGTGATCTTTGAAGAGGCGGCCGGCATCTCCAAGTACAAACAGCGGAAGAAGGAAACGCAGCGGAAACTGGAAAAAGTGGATCAGAACCTCCTGCGCGTGAACGATATTGTGCAGGAGGTGGACAAGCGGCTGCGCGGGGCGCGAATTCAGGCCGGCCGGGCACGCACCTATCAGGAGTATTCGCAGCGTCTGGCCGGGCAGCGGTTGAGCTATGCGCTGCGCGAGTACCATATCCAGGAAGGGCAGCTTAAGGAACTGGGAGTGAAGCAGCAAGACGCGGGGGCGCGCGTTGTTGATGCCGGGGAAACGGTGCAGTCGCGGCAGCGGCAGCTCGCCGAAGCACGCAGCACCTGGCAGGCAGTGAACGAACAACACCAACAGATCGAACGGGCACTGCAGCAGGCGAGGTCGACGCTGGAGCAGGTGAAGCAGCAACAGGGATTCTGCCGTCAGCAGCTTGAGCAGATTGCGGAACAGCAGGAGACATTTGCTGCGGATCGCGTGCAGACGCAGCAGCGCCTGGAGGAGGCGGTCGCAGCGCTGGAGAGCGAGACCAGGACTCTGGCTGAACTGACCGCAGCATTGAATCAGCAGCGCATCGCGATTGAGCAATCGGCAATGGCATTCAAGGAAGGGCAACTGCAGCTCAACCAGCTCAATCAAGAGATCGAGCAGCACAAAGGCGCCATCCTGGAGTTGATGCGGCGTCTGGCGCAGGTAAACAGCCGCCTGGGAGCGATTGAGATCGAGCAGCGCAATCTGGCTTCTCAGCACGAACGGTTGAGCGGGCGCCGCGAGGCGATCAATGCTGAAGTTGCCGCAACCGATGAGCGGAAGAACGCTCTTTCGGAAACTCTCCAGGGAGTCGTCGATGATATTGCGGTGCGTCAGGCCGGCATGGATGCCAAGAAACTGGAGGCGCAGAGCCTCAGCAAACAGGTGGCGCAGCTTACCCGCGAGATGAGCGAGGCACGCGAGCATCGGTCTGCGCTGACGTCGCGGCAGAAGGTTCTGCAGGATCTTGAGAACCGCCGCGAAGGTGTGGCCGAGGGCGTCAAAGCGGTGCTGAAGCAGCGTGAGCAGAAATTCCCGTTTGTGCGCGGGCTGCTGGCCGATTTGGTGAAGGTTGATATCGAACATGTGAAGGTCGTTGAGGCGGCGCTCGACGGGCGCGATCAGTGGCTGGTGGTCGACGATTCGACGGCGGCGGCGGCGGCGCGTGAGCCGCTGGCGGCTCTTGATAGTCGCGTTAGCATCCTGTGCACGGATCGGATGCGGTCGCAGCCTGACGGCTATGACTGGAACCGTCATCCGCAGGGCGTTCGTGTGGCGGCGGACCTGGTTCAGGTCGAAGAACGCGATACCGCGCTTGTTCAGCATCTGCTGGGGCGCACGCTTGTGGTGGATACTCTGGCCGATGCAATGGAACTGCAGGCGTGCGGCAGCGTTGGCCATCGTTTTGTAACGCAGGAAGGGGAACTGATGGAGTCCGATGGCACCCTGCGCATCGGCAAGCTCGGGGCATCGATGGGTATTCTGTCCCGCCGCACCGAACTTCAGTCAGTCACCAAACAGATCGCCCAGGCGGAGCGCGTGATTGCGAAGCTGCAGGAACAGATCGAGCAGGGAACGGCACAGGCCAGGCAGCTTGATGCGGAGATGAACACGTTGCGAAACGAGTTCTACCAGCTCAATACGCAGAAAGTGGAGCTGACGAGCCAGCTTGGGCAAGTCAATGATCGGCTGCATGCACTGCGGCGCGAGCAACCGCTGATCGATCGCGAACTTGATATCGTCTCGGAGCAGGCAGAGAAGTTGCAGTCAGAGAATGCTCGCCTCGCGGTGCAGCGGGTGGAAATGGATCAGCAGCAGACGCAACGCCAGGAGGCGATTGAGGCCAGCACCGGCCGGTTGCAGGACCTGGGTGTCGAACTGCAACGGCTTGCGGAACAGTTGACCGGTGCTCGCGTAGCCTTGGGCCAGGTCCAGGAGAAGCAGCTTGCCAGCCAGCAACAGGTGCAACGGCAGTCCGCCGCGCGCACTGAGTTGACGCAGCAACTCGAGCGCATCGCTCGCTCGGCCGAAGCGCTGCAGGTTCGCCAGGGAACTGTGGAGCAGGAACTGACTGTAGCGCAGGAGCAGGAGGCCGACTTGCGCCGTCAACAAGACGAGTTGACAGGCCAGGTGCGCGAGGTGGCGGAACAGGCCGAATCATTGCAGGAGCAGGTGCGGTCGCTTGACAGCGAACTGGAAGAGATTCGAAAGGTGCACGCTGAGGCAGAGCGTGCGGTGCATGAGTTGGAACTGCAGCTTGGCGAATTGCGCGTGCGACGCGAGTCGCTGATCCAACGCACTCAGGAGGAACTGCAGCTTGACTTGCCGGCGAAGTATCGCGAGGCAGCCGGTGAGGATGGCAGCGGCTATCAGCCAGCCGAGATTGACTGGAACGCGGTGGCGGATGAGATCAAGATGCTCCGCGACAAGATTCAGCGCCTGGGCAATGTGAACCTCGATGCGATTGGCGAACTGGATGAACTGGAAACGCGGCAGAAGTTCCTGGCCGATCAGGTGGCGGATCTGACGACCTCAAAGCGCCAGCTTGAGGAGCTGATCGAGGAGATCAACCAGGCGTCGAGTGAGCGATTCGAGAAGACGTTCAACCTCGTGCGTGAGCAGTTCCAGGGGATGTTCCGCAAGCTTTTTGGCGGTGGCAAGGCTGATCTATACCTCGAGACGGAACTGATGGATCAGACGCCTCAGATTGGACCTGATGGGCAGCCGCTGCCGGTGAAGAAGATCGATATCCTGGAGGCGGGCATTGAAGTGATCGCCCGCCCGCCGGGCAAGCAGCCGGTTTCGATCAGCCAGCTTTCCGGTGGCGAAAAGACGATGACTTGCGTGGCGCTGCTTTTGTCGATCTTCAAGAGCAAGCCCAGCCCGTTCTGCATCCTCGACGAAGTGGACGCAGCGCTGGACGAGGCGAACAATCAACGGTTCAACCTGATCGTGCAGGAGTTCGTGAAAGAGAGCCAGTTCATCGTCATTACGCACTCGAAACGTACCATGCAGATCGCCGACACGCTCTATGGGGTTACGCAGCAGGAGCATGGCGTATCGAAGCGCGTGGCGGTGCGGTTCGATCAAGTGGGCGAAGACGGCGATATCGAACATCAGGCGGCGTGAAGAATGCCCGCAACTAAGATGCCTTGCGGGCGATGGTCCGGTGCCGGATGTTATCCTGCAGACGCATGAGCCCTTCGAGCAGGGCCTCGGGGCGAGGCGGGCACCCGGGGATGTAAACATCAACGGGCACGACGAGATCCACACCCTTGACGACGTGGTAGCCGTACTTGAAGTAGGGGCCGCCGCCGATCGTGCACGCTCCCATGGCTATGACGTACTTGGGGTCGGCCATCTGGTCGTAAAGCCGCTTGACGCGTTCTGCCATCTTGCAGGTCACGGTGCCGGCGACAATCATCAGATCCGCCTGGCGGGGCGTGGCGCTGAATTTTTCCGAGCCGAAGCGGGCGATGTCGAAACGCCCTCCGCCGACGGCCATCATCTCGATCGCGCAGCAGGCCAGGCCAAAGCTCAACGGCCACAGGCTATTGGACCTGCTCCAGTTGATGAAGTAGTCCATGCTGGTGACGATCAAGCCTTCTTCGAATCGGTTCTCTATCCACGGCATAGATCCTCAATTATGGTCTAACTGCAGCAATCTCTCAAGCGGGGCGGTGATTGTGGATAAGTGACAGGTGCGCAGGTTCTGGAGCGGGGTACCTTAGTGTGCTATGTGCTGTGGAGATAATGGGTTAGGTCAAGATTGGGGGGGGAGGTGCGCAGGTTCGGAGCGATTGTGGATAACTCACGCCAAGGATGAAGGGTGAAAGCGGAAGGATGAGACACGAGGAGAGGAGTTAGCCACAGATGAACACTGATTGACACGGATTCGGAGGGGAAGATGCGCAGGTTGTGTGCGCGAATCTGCGCCGGTCGTAACATCTGGTGCAACAGGTGGTTACGTGGGAACTGAGGGGGGAGATGATCAAGTTTCACTTTGGTCAAGAGGTCACGTGTCGCTCGATAGTTGTGGGCGAAGACAAAGGTGCGCAGGTTCGTGTGCGCAATCCAAGGCAATAAGTAATCGGAATCACCGATGAGACGAAGGTGCTCAAGATCGGTGCGCACGTTCGGGCGGCGATTGCCTACTGGTCTGGTAGGAGTAGTCGTATTTGGTTGTCAAAGAGCGTGGGTCGCTGCACTGCCAAAGGGCGAAAGCAGAAACCAGAAAACAGAAAGACACAGAGGCCGCGCGAAAAGCAGGTCCTCTACTATAGGGGGTGGTGGGCAAGAGTTGATAAAGGAAGATTGAGGTCCGACAAGGGTTTATGATCGGCAGGGAAAATTCGCATTTTGTTAAGCAGGCTCTGGCATGTGGATTGCTGTGCTTTTCCGCCGCGAAGACGCCAAGACGCGAAGGATGCGAAGTGGCAAGGGGCGTGTGTTTACGGTTCGTTGCGGCGGAGGATTGGGGCGGTAGAGTGGTGTTTGATCCGGCCCGCAGAGATGGGCCTGGGTTGGGTTATCGGTTTGTGATCTGTCGTAAGGAAGCTATCATTGATCTTTTGCCTGGCTTCATGAGAAACAATGACCAGTGGCCCCTTTTCTGGAACGTCCCATAGTAACTATTTACCGTGCCACGGCACGAAACAGCAAATCGATCGCCCTGAGGAATTCGCGTGGTATCGTGTAATTGCTCTGTTTTGGTTTTGGAGATTGTGGTATACCTGCCGGCGCCATGGATGGCG